>FUFK010077063.1_pt1 | contig 37565 bp, 37 predicted proteins | sample 1021851 | NCBI WGS metagenome assembly FUFK01 (sample SAMEA51879418, study PRJEB19060) | metagenome | reverse complement strand
TTATCACATTCACTTCAAAGATTGTGAGCATTTAATATCTCGACCTGTTGTATTTTCTAATAGAGGTTTTGGGATGACACCAATGGAACAAGGACTGAGAGTCGTTGGAACTGTANAGTTTGGAGGTTTAAAAAATGCGTTTTGTATTCAGTTTATTATTATTATTCACCTTGGCTTCTTGTAATTTTAACGTTACTCCAACCTTTTATGTTAGAGATGTTCAAGATGTAATTTCTGATAATAAAGCCATAGATATCCCAATTTTCTTAAAAATACCTGCGACTGATGTTGATAGTTGTAACTCTGAAATCGGTCAGGTGCTTGGGATTTTGAGTACTCATGGAATGGACGGTAAGCTTTTGTCCTGTAGCACAGATGAAGATAATTTCTTTGCGATTGCCAATGTAGAGTTTATGGCAACCGTTATCCCGTCAAAGTTTTCTCAGGCTGACAANTTTAATGGTATAGTTGGTCTGATAGTGGAGCAGGGCGAAGANGGTATTTATTACCTCAACCTGCAAGCTAACCCGAGGTTACCAAGGGCAATGGGTGATATAGAAGGCGCTCTCTTCTTTGCTACCTTAGATGCCTCACAAGTTGGTTTTGTAATTACTCTCAATAATGATACTCGGCAGTCAATTGACCTGAACATTTACGATAGTTTTGTTAACGGAATTCCCACTGACTACGGAACCTTTGAGCTTGGGCCACGTTCCGAGCTCGAAATACGTTCATCTGATGTTGGCGCAAATTTATTTTTCGATCGCGGTTGGTTTGGTATTGCTGATTTTAAGCTTTAAACTGAACGTCAGTTGAACTTTACGCAATGCGTAGCGCTTCCCCACTATTATCCCCTCGACTAATCCCCAACACCCGCTGGGTTTTCCACGTCACGCCCCAGAGCCTTTAGGTCGGAATATCGGTCTCCAATACGATGATGGGGGCGACCGCGAGTTGCGGCACCCAGCGCTACGACCAATTCGTCAACCGCTGGTGCGTCATAAACCGAAAACTGAACTGTGAGGTAATGGGAGCGGCGGCCAGTGTCATGTTTATCCATTAATGGAATTTGAATTTGAGTGTTTGCCGGACCACGCGTGTTCGTGAAACCTAAATAACTTTTNGCACCCACAGCCTCTCGATAGAAATTACCGAATTGTAAGGTGTGTATTAAAGCGGAGGCGTGTTCTATCTCGCAGCTAGTACCCGCTATACAGGCCTTCCCATAAGCNTCTATGGCATCACCTGAACCTGCTAANAAAATTAGCTTGTCTGTTATTAACTTTCCCAAATAAGGCGCCATTCGCTGAATTTCGGGTGATAGATCCTCAACAAACCCCTGCCCAAACCACGGGTTTTTAACAACCGCCGCTACGCCAATCATTCGCAACGGAGGATCGGACGCACGTTCACCTTCGATGTAAATATCCTCATCAAAAGTAACAACTTTACGTAATTCAGGAAGCACGGCTTTTCTCCAATCAATAGGAATAATCAACCTTACCTTTAGAGGCGGTGTCGACATAATCGCTTAGGTGCATAACATATAATAATCTCAAAGGACACTCGAATATAGTCCACTATTCAATGCTTGCCTAGTTAAGGATTTGTATGCTCAGTTTAATAAATTCAAACTATCCATAAAGGTCCTGACTGGTTTGTTTACTGCATGGGGAGCTTCGGCCAATGCCATGTGTCGCAGATTTGGTAAGACCAGAGATTTAGCGCCTCGTATTTCGGCTGCAATTGCAAATGTCATTTCCGGGCCATTCCCAAAATCTTGATCACCTGTAATTACAAGAGTAGGACAAATCAGAGCTGGGCTGGGTTTCACAATTTCGTCGATACCAGTCGCAAGAACTTTGTAAATTGTGTGATAGACCTCTCTTCGATTGGCCGTTACCCATTGTCGAACTGTAGTCATTAGATCTGGGTTGGCATGCCGGAAGGGGTCCGTAAACCAACGTTCTAGAGCTGCCTCAACTGTTGATTCCGGTCCCATAGTGCGGGCCTGATCGACACGTTTGAGAATGGCCAATTGTGCTGCGTCGCTGCGTTTGTGCGGAGAATGCAGAATGACCAGAGCTTGTGACTTCTCTGGGGCGTCTTGGGCAAAGCGGCGGGCGATCATACCTCCCAAAGAAAAACCAATAATTACAGCTCTTTGGATTTTGCAGTAATCAAGTAGGTCAGCTAGTTGTTTTGAAAAAAGTGACAGATTGGGCTCGGTTTCAGGGTCACTAGATCCTCCATGGCCAAATAAATCATAACTCAGTACGCGATATGAATCTTTTAGATCCGGTATCATCCATTGCCAACAGTTCTTATTTAATCCTAGCCCATGAATTAGTACTACAACTGGCGCTTTTTCAGGACCATCGAATGTAAAATCTGTGCCGTTTGGTGATAGTGCCGTCAAGAAATATCTCCTAAAGGACGATACGCAACTACTTCAACCTCCACTCTTGCATCCACTAGTAAATCACTCACAACAGCTGAGCGTGTTGGAGGTTCAACTGGAAAATATTCGCCGTATATTTCGTTAAATCCAGGGAAATCAGCACGATCGCGCAGCCATACCATAGCTTTGACTACATCTTCGCGGGCACAATCTGCCGTTGCTAGTGTTTCAGTAATATCGTCCAGAACNGCGCGCGTTTGCTCTTGGATTGAGCCGTCTGTCATTGGGGCGCCATTTCGCATTGGGATCTGTCCAGTTAAAAATACAAAATCGCCTGCACGAATGGCTCGAGATAACGACAGAACGCGACCGTTGATTTCAAGTGGACCACCGATGATTTGTTTTTTTTTCGCCATTATCATGCCTCCCTTTTTAAATACCGTGCCCTGACGACAGGTCATCAATTTCAGATTTTTCGCCAATATATGTCGCTTTTTCCTGAGCAATGGGATTCAAAGAGGCATTGAATAGGAATCAGCCGCAGAAGGATTTCCGAAATGAGGGACATTAAAAATTATCAAATGCTAATCAACGGTGATTGGGTCGATGCATCTGACGGGGGGGTTTTTGAGAGTATAAACCCAAGCACACAAACAGTCTGGAGCCGTGTCCCTGAAGCAACTGAAGAAGATGTTAACCGAGCTGTTTCGGCTGCGCACTATGCATTTAGTGAAGGTCCATGGTCAAAGCTCACTCCGACAGAACGCGGAAAGTGCCTTCGGAAGCTGGGAGACTTACTAGCAGACCATTCTGAAAATTTGGGTCGTATCGAAACGATTGATACCGGTAAAATGCTTAAAGAAACACGATGGCAAGCAAAATATATTGCGGAATTCTTTCATTTTTTTGCTGGTTGTGCAGATAAAGTAAGCGGCGAAACTTTACCAATCGATAAGCCTGACATGTTTGTTTTAACGAAGCGAGAACCGCTTGGAGTTGTTGCCGCCGTAGTGCCCTGGAACTCTCAATTATTTTTAGTAGCAGTCAAAATAGGCCCCGCTTTAGCCGCTGGCAACACGGTGGTGCTCAAAGCTTCTGAACATGCCAGTGCTGCGATGTTAGAATTTGGTAAGTTAATTGAGCAAGCTGGTATCCCTCCAGGGGTAGTAAATATTGTTACAGGCCATGGAGAGCCTTGCGGACGAGCTCTAACTTCGCATCCAGACGTTGCCCGTGTNTCTTTTACAGGTGGTCCAAATGCGGCGCGTCACGTTTTAGAAAACGTCAAACGAAATTTTGCGGAAGTTTCGCTTGAATTGGGTGGCAAATCTCCTTTCATAGTGTTTGATGATGCTAACATTGAGAGTGCAGTCAATGCCTCGATCGCTGGCATCTTCGGCGCAACTGGACAAAGCTGCGTTGCTGGTTCTCGTTTGTATTTGCATGAAGATATTGCTGACGAGTTTCTTGAAAAGATGATAGCCCTAGCTCGTCAAATTATCATTGGTGACCCATTGGAAGAAGATACACAAATGGGCCCGCTTTGCACACTGGGCCAGTTGAAAAATATCCAAGCAGAGGTGGAGTACGCTGAACAGGAAGGCGCTAAGATACTTACCGGCGGCAAGCAACCGGAAGGTAAAGAGGGTCTATTCTACGAGCCCACAATTATAGAGTGTCCCAAGCAAGATTTGCGAATTGTAGATACGGAGCTTTTTGGTCCTGTTTTATGCGTTCAACGTTTCAAAACAGAGGAGGAAGTTCTTTCTCTAGCTAATGACACGGAACATGGGCTAGCGGCAGGGGTGTTTACCCAAAATTCAGCGCGCTCTTTGCGAATGGCCGGGTCTGTTAGAGCTGGTATTGTGTGGGTCAATACTTACCGCGTTGTTTCTCCTATAGCAGAGTTTGGAGGTGTAAAGGGATCTGGCTACGGACGCGAAAGCGGGTTCCAAGCAATATATGACTATACCCGACCCAAGACGATCTGGATGAATACGTCAGATGATCCGATGTCAAACCCTTTTGTAATGAGATGACAACTTAAATTTTGCTTTAATAAATGCTCGAATGCTGCGGTGGCAATAAATTCAATAAGAGGAAACTAACATGAAATTTCAACTCGCTGTAAATCTTGAACGTTTGGACGATAGCCTTGCAATGGATGACGTGGCTCGCCACACGCTTGAGATGGTACAAATAGCGGAGGATGGAGGCTTCAACATAGTTTGGGCTGCCGAACATCATGCATTGGAAATGACGATTGCACCCAATCCTTTTCAGATACTTACCTGGTGGGCTAGTGAGACAAGTAAAGTCCGCCTTGGAACAGCCGTTGTGAACGCTGCTTATTGGCACCCTATAAAGCTTGCTGGAGAGGCAGCATTTCTTGATTTGATTAGTGGTGGCCGCTTAGAGTTTGGTCTTGGCTCCGGAGCTTATCAACGTGAGTTTGACCGAATGCGACCCGGTTTGCTACAGAGTGATGGATACAAGTATATGCAAGAAATGTTACCAGCAGTACTTTCGTTGTGGAAGGGTGATTATGCCCATGACGGGGAATATTGGAAATTTCCAACTTCCACCTCTGTGCCAAAGCCACTTCAGGCTAATCCACGTATTTGGGTAGCAGCTAGATCTCCTGTCACGTATGATTACGCTGTTGCCAATAACGCAAACATAATGTGCTGGCCGTTCACTCGGCCGCATGCTGAAGCTGAACTGTATAAGCGGCAGCTAGATGAAGCTATTGCAAAACATGGCGGTAGCGCAGATCCAATTTTTGCGTTAATGCGTCACACTGCTGTTTATGAAAATCAAAAAGATCGTGATGAAGCCATCAATGCAATTACGCGCGTTTTGGGGCAATTCGAAAATCTATACCGTAATTTAGATGATGTGAAAAATGGCTTTCCAAAAGAAATTCCACTGCAGGAGCTTGAGGGCCGTGAGCAGTATGAACCAACGATGTTAGAACAGAATTTAATGTTTGGGTCTCCAGAAACTGTAATTGACAAGATTAAAATTTATGAACAACTCGGGGTCGATGAATTTATTTACTATGCTTCGATGGGACTAAGTCATGCCGGTCAGAAGCGTTCACTTAAGCTATTTTGCGATGAAGTCATTCCCGAATTTCAGCAAGGAGGCCTCTAATGTCAGATGGAGTAACAACGCGTCGCGATGGGCATATATTAGAGGTTACGCTAGAGCGAGGCAAAGTTAATGCGATAGATGTACCAACATCACAGGCCTTGGCTGAGGCTTTTAAGGAGCTTCATGAGGATAAGAATTTACGTTGTGCAATACTTACTGGCGGAGGAGAAAAGATTTTTTCTGCTGGCTGGGATCTCAAGGCTTTAAATGACGGTGAAATGCAGCTCGATAATTGGTGGGAAGTTGATGAGTATGGGTTTGGTGGTTTCACCGGGTTAACCGAAAATTGGGTATTGAATAAGCCTGTTATTGCTGCTGTTAATGGCCTTGCAATAGGCGGCGGCTTTGAGATGGCCATGGGATGTGATTTGTTAATTGCTGCTGATCACGTGGAATTCGGGCTTCCGGAGATGCCTTTAGGAATTGTGCCTGATGCAGGAGCGCTTCAGCGACTACCGCGTCGCATTCCCCATAATATAGCAATGGAAATGTTTTTATTGGGGCGCCGCATGACGGCTACAGAGGCTGCGCACTATGGTTTGGTTAACAAAGTTGTCCCAAAGGAGCAGCTAATGGATGCTGCGCGGGAATGGGCTGCTTCAATTGCCTGGTCAGCGCCCTTAGCAATGCAGTCTGTTAAAGAAGTGCAACGAGAAATAGAATGTGTGCCTTTGGAAAAGGCATTTCATAAAATGCGTACTGATCCAATGCCAACATATCGCAAGATGCTAAAGTCGGAAGATGCTAAAGAGGGCGTTGCTGCATTTGTGGAAAAACGTAACCCAGAATTTAAAGGTGAATAATGTATTCTGATCCCAATTCAGTAAAGCGTATTGCAAGTATTGGGGCAGGTCCAATTGGTGGAGGTTGGACAGCGCATTTTCTAGCGCGCGGGTATGATGTGACCGCGTATTTGCATGATAAAAGCGAAGAAAACTCGTTCATCTCTATTTTAAAAACAGCTTGGGTTAGCCTCACTGAGTTGGGACTTGCGCAAGGTGCATCGATGGATAGGTTGCGCATTGTGACTGATTTAGAGGAGGCGCTTGAGGGTGCTGACTTTGTGCAGGAAAGTGGGCCGGAGCGGCTAGAAATCAAGCAGCAATTATACTCCGAAATGGGAAAAATCTTACCNCGATCCATCATTATTGGATCTTCAACTTCCGGGCTAATGATGAGTGATATTCAGTCTGATTGCTCGACGCCAGAACGAACAGTTATTGGTCACCCCTTCAACCCGCCTTACCTTTTGCCCCTCGTTGAGATTGNAGGCGGAAAGAAGACTGCGTCAGAAGCGGTGGCTTGGGCTGGAGAATTTTATAAAGCTGCCGGCAAGGCCCCATTGATGATGAAAAAAGAAATCCCGGGATTTGTCGCTACTCGCTTGCAAGAAGCGCTATGGCGTGAGGCATTACACATGGTTGCAAATGATGAAGCTACGCCTGAAGATATTGATAATGCCCTGATGAATGGACCAGGACCGCGCATGGCGGCGCAAGGACAGTGTATGGCCTTTCATGTAGCATGTGGAACAGGAGGTATGGCAACAAATTTGGATCAGTTTGGACCCGCACTTAAATTACCTTGGACACGACTAGAAGCGCCAGAACTTACAAAGAATTTGAGGGACCGCATGGTTGATGGTTGCAATGCAGTAGCCAAGGGTAAAAAATTTGAGGATATGGTCGCTCAGCGAGACCGCGAAATTGTTGGCGTTTTAAATGCCTTGCGTCAAGCTCGCCTAATATGATCTTTCGGGGGGTTGCCATTCAAGGTATCAAGAAAATCTGTAAGAGAACCCGGCCAACTGGGTGCAGGTTCCTCTTTAGGCCAAGCCTCCCTGTAATCTGAAGGTCGTCTTCCAAAAAACTTTCCAAAAGAGAAAGCGAAGTGTGACATGGTATTAAACCCAGAAGCTGTAGCTATTTGCCGGATGCTCATATCCGTAGAAATTAATAGCAAGCGCGCATTTTGTAGACGCTTTAACAAACTAAATTGTACTACTGTGCATCCAACATTTTTCTTGAATTGTCTCTCCAGCTGTCGTTGTGAAATACCTAAAATTTTTGCAATCTGTGGTACGGTCAGCGGTTCTTCTATATTGTTTTCGATTAATGTCATTGCCTCGCGCAGTAGNGGGAGCATCGTTTCAGTACTCCGTCCCATNGTACTGCGTTGNGGAGAAGTTGCAGATCGAATTGGGTGATGTAGCATCTGATCTGCGATTTCACCAGAGAAGCTACTACCGTTGATCTCTTCAATTAGGCGTAACATTAAATCCACGCCTGCTAAGCCTCCAGAACACGTCATTACTTTATTGTCCAAGGTGAATAGGCTCTCTTCCACTTCAACGCGATCAAAGTTTTCCTTAAAACCATTGAGCCAAGACCAGTGTATTGTAGCCGACTTTCCGTCTAACAACCCAGCGCGGGCTACTATGTAAGAGCCTAGCTCTACACCGCAAATCCGCTCACCGGCGCGAGCACGTTTTCGGAGCCAGGCAGTTAATTTGGGGTTTCGGTAGTGCTCAGTTCCCCAACTTCCTAGAATAAATACAAATTCTGCTGATCGTAAGTTATCAGTTGCAGTCTTAATTGTTGCTGTCATTCCATTGCTGGCTGTAATTTTTGAACCGTCGAAGGAAGCAACTTCCCAAGAATATGCAGAAGCAGGGGCCAAATAGTTGGCGATTCTTATTGTTTCAATCATTGTGATTAGTGTCGTAATGTTGAACCTTGGAACTACTATAAACACCATATGTATTTGGGCACGTTCCATTTTAGGTAGAATATCTATTTCCATGATTACAGCTAATTTCTAATATCAGATTTTTCGTCACTTTAACCTAATCTGTGGCGTTTAATCGACAAAAATCTGCAAGGCTTTCCAGCCTAGTTAAAATCAACAAGGAGTTTGAGATGCAAAATGATATAGTTTTGACTTGTGCTGTAACTGGAGCTGGGGACACTACTGGAAAGAGTGCCCACGTGCCAGTAACCCCGAAAGATATTGCAAAAGCTGCGATTGACGCTGCTAAAGCTGGTGCTTCAATTGCACATATTCACGCTAGAGATCCTGAAACTGGTGTGGGTTCACGTGATCCAAAATTGTTTAAAGAGATTGTGGATCGGGTGCGCGACAGTAATACCGATATTGTTATTAATATAACAGCTGGTATGGGNGGTGANTGGATTTCNGATGTTTCGNACCCAGCTCTTCCNGGGCCNGGNACCGATATGATCGGNCCTGAAGAGNGGCTCGCTCATATCAAAGAGTGCTTGCCTGAAATCTGCTCACTTGATTGTGGAACATTAAATTTTTCTGACACAGATATGATATATATCTCTACCCCACCTACATTACGCAAAATGGCTGAAATGGCTCGCGATTGGGGTGTAAAACCTGAGCTGGAAGTATTTGAACTCGGACATATTCGCTTTGCAAAAGCGATGATTTCTGAAGGATTAATTAATGATCCGCCTATGTTCCAATTATGTTTGGGTATTCCTTGGGGTGCCGAACAAACTGTAGAAACAATGGTTGCGATGAAATCACAATTGCCCGCCGGTGCGAGTTGGGCCAGTTTTGGTATTGGCCGAGGCCAGATGCCGATGATGGCGGCAGCAGTCGCTTTGGGAGGAAATGTGCGTGTCGGCTTAGAGGATAATATTTATCTTGAGCGCGGTGTGTTGGCGACAAACGCTCAATTAGTCACTCGTGCACGAGAGATAATTGAACGGATGGGATCTCGGGTAGCAACGCCGCAAGAGGCGCGTAATAAACTTAAGTTGAGGGGTNCTGATGCTTAAAGCATTGGATTTTAATTGAGGAAACTTGAATAATGGAAGCTAGCCAAGAAACTAATCTAATGATGGACACAGTTCGTCGATTTGTGGAGACGGAAATGTTTCCACATGAAGATGAAATAGACCGTCTTGGTCATGTGCCAGAGGAAATAGGGCGCACGATTGAGGCCAAGTCGAAGGAATTAGGCTTATATGCTTGTAATTTGCCGGAAGAGGTAGGTGGTGGTGGTTTGGGTTATGGACCCATGTCTCTTATTGAGAGGGAATATGGGAAAACCAGCCACGCACTTCAAAGTTGGGCAGCTCGTCCAACAGAATTACTGATGGCATGCGAGGGCGATCAACGCGAGCAATATCTACTACCAGCCGTGCGTGGTGAAAAGAGAGAGTTATTTGCTTTAACTGAGCCGGATGCCGGTTCAGACGTTATGGGTATGAAATCCAATGCGCGTCGTGATGGAAATGACTGGATATTAAATGGTTCGAAGCATTTTGTTTCCGGGCCATGTATGCCTGACTTCGCTATTGTCTTCGCGGCTACTGGTGAGGATGAAACTCCTAGAGGGCCCCGTAAACGAATTACGGCATTTTTAGTCGATGTTGGCGCTGCTGGCTTTGTCTGCCGTCAAGGGACCCGATGCGTTAGCTATCGGGGCTATAACACCTATGAATTGCATTTTGATAATGTGCGCCTTAGCTCAGAGAAAGTTTTAGGCGAAGAAGGTCACGGTCTTGAGCTTGCAGGAAAATGGTTAGGCATGGGGCGTATTTGGGTTGGCGCTACGTGCTGTGGGAAAGCTGAGCGTATTTTAAGTATGGCGACAGACTGGGCTGCAAACCGAAAACAATTTGGTAAGCCTATCGGTGCATTTCAGGCCACAGGATTTCGTTTGGCCGATGGCGCCATAAATCTCAGAGCAGCAGATTTGATGGTCAAAGATGCCGTATCGCGCGCAGAGAATGGCTCTATGAGTGATGCCGATGCGGCTATGGTTAAGGTATTTTGTTCTGAGATGTTAAATAATATTGCTGATGATGCAGTCCAAATTTTTGGTGGTATGGGGCTGATGGAGGAAATGCCGATACAACGGTTTTGGCGTGATAGTAGGTTGGAGCGGATCTGGGATGGCACCTCTGAAATTCAACGTCACATTATTACCCGTTCAATTCTGCGACCGCTGGGTGCATGACACCTCAGCGTCGAGAAAATTTCAAAAGGCTTTTAAAGCCACGCCATATTGCTTTTATTGGCGGCCGTTATGCCATTATTGCAATTCATGAGGCCCGCCGCCGAGGTTTTGGTGGGGAAATGTTTGCCGTAAATCCTACGCGATCTGACCTTGAAGGTGTTCCATGTGTAGCGTCCATAGAAGAATTGCCGGTAGCACCTGACGCTGTTTATCTAGCTATTCCTGCCAGTGATGTCGTTGGAGCAGTTCGCACCTTGTCGGATATGGGGGCTGGTGGGGTGGTTTGTTTTTCTGCAGGTTTCAAAGAGGCTGGGAATAATCAAACAGAATTAGACTTAATAGAAGCCACTGGAAACATGGCCTTAATTGGTCCTAACTGTTATGGTGTTATAAATTATATCGACAACTCTGCGCTATGGTCTTTTGAACATGGAGGATGGTCCCCTGGTTATGGCGCTGCGATTATAACTCAATCAGGTATGTTTTCGTCAGATATTACGATGAGCCAGCGCTCTTTGCCTCTAGCTTACATGGTTTCGGCCGGCAACCAGGCGGTTTTGGGGCCTGAGGATCTGCTTGAATTCTTTGCGGATGATCCGGCTGTGCGAGCTATTGGGTTGCACCTAGAGGGCTTACAAAATATCCCGAAATTTGAGAAAGCGGCCATAAAAGCTTTGACCAAGGGTAAACCGGTGGTGGTACTAAAAACTGGAAGTTCCGCTATTGGATCGAACCTGACCGTAAGTCATACNGGCTCGCTCTCAGGCTCAGCCGAGCTTTATGAGGCTTTGTTCCAGCGGGTAGGTATTATAAGCGTAACAAACCCGTCGCAATTATTAGAAACTTTGAAGTTCCTCTGCGTAGTTGGAACGCCTAAAGGGAAGCAGGTGGTTGGTTTTACGTGTTCGGGCGGCGGTGCGACGATGCTTGCAGACCATGCAGAAAAAATTGATCTAACTTTTCCGGAGTTTAAAAGTACACAACAAACGGAATTGTCAGCCCTGTTGCCCGACATTGCCACGGTCTCCAATCCGCTTGACTACACAACACCAATTTGGGGACACGCAGAGATGACTTACCCAGTATTTGCAAAGGCAATTTCAGCGATTGAAGCTGACACTGCGGTTTTAGTACAAGATTACCCGGCAGCTGAGATTGACAGTTCTAAAGTTTATTACAGAAATGATGCTATGGCTTTCGCGCGGGCAAGTAAGGAACAGGGTTTGCCAGCAATAATTTGTGCGACTTTGCCTGAAAATATGGATTTAGACACCCGGCAACTTTTAATTACGAAAGGCGTGGCTCCTATGCAGGGTATTCATGAGGCATTGAACGCCATTCGAGACTCAGCTGATTGGAATCAAGCCCGCTCCCGCATTTTATCCGAGAAGCCTGAATATTTGTTACCATCTTACCCCAGCGGCGAGCAAAAAGTAATGCCAGAGAATGATAGTAAGCGATGGTTAATAAATCATAATTTTAATGTACCCAACGGGAAGACTGTATCGCCCCACAAATTAGGTGAGGCGGCAATTGAGGTGGGATACCCAGTGGCATTAAAGATGATAAGTCCACGACTGGTACACAAAACCGAAGCTGGAGCAGTAGTGCTAAATCTAAAAGATGAAGAGGTGTTAAAGCTTGCAGTCGAAAAGATGAGAATTGATGTAACTGCCTATGATGCTGATGCTGCTAGTGAATTATTTTTAGTTGAGGCAATGTCGCCCAACCCTGTGGCTGAACTCATTATAAACTTGCGTCAAGATCCTCAATTTGGTGCTGCTTTGGTACTAGGCAGTGGGGGCGTTTTGGTTGAGTTAATGGCCGACACTGCTACCTTGCTTTTGCCAACCAGCCCTGCTGATATAATCCGTGCACTCAAAAGTTTGCGAGTAAGGCGTTTACTTGAAGGATTTCGAGGTCGGCCAGCTGTAGATATCCCAAAAGTGGCTGAAGAAATATATAAACTGTGTATCGCCTATCAAAACCACGGCAAAACTATAACCGAAATTGAAATAAACCCTCTTTTTGTTTACCGCGACACAGTTTCTGCTATAGATGCATTAATCCAAGTTCCGGTCGATACGTAACATAATTTTTAGCAGACAGTTTTATTTGAGAATTGGAGTAATCAATATTTTGAAAATATGTAGGTTTCNGACTAAGTGAAATTTTTGCAACCATATGCGAGACGTTGACAAAAATCATTTGTTTAGTTGGGGCAATGCCTTTTTAATCCAAATGTGAGTAATTATGACATTTGATTTATTGGAGAAATACCGTTACGTAATTGTAGACAAATTAAAAGTGAAATTGAACTTTGATAAAATAAACATAAACGGGAGGATTATATGTTAAATATCAAAAAGGTGGCACTATCGTGTGCTTTGTTAATAGGACTCAACGCGGGTTCTGCGCAAGCGCAGGAATGCGGTGAAGTTACAATTACTGAAATGGATTGGGGATCAGCTATTATTGTAACGCAGGTTGCTAAGTTTTTGCTTGAGCAAGGGTATGGCTGCTCGGTTACCACTGTGCCTTCTGCTTCTGTGCCAGCGCTTGCCTCAGTTAGTGAGACTGGTAAGCCTGATATAATAACAGAGCTTTGGACTAACGGAGCACCCGCTTATGTTCCACTTCTGGAAGCAGGAAAAATAAATGAACTAACGAGAGTTCTTTCCGACGGCGGCTTAGAGGGTCTATTCATACCAGTTTATTTGGCAGAGGCTCATCCTGAGTTGACGACAATTGAGGGTGTACTAGCCAACCCTGATTTAGTTGGAAACAGAATGCATAATTGCCCAGTTGGATGGAATTGTCAGACTGTGGCCACAAATGTAGCAAAAGGTGGCGGGTTTGCAGCAGCTGGCATTGAAGATTTCGTGCATGGATCGGGTGAAACTCTCACCGCTTCAATAGGTGCGGCGTACGCTGCGAAAGAGCCTTGGTTTGGATACTACTGGACACCCAGTTTGGTAATGGGGAAATTTCCAATGGTGCAAGTGGACTTGGGTCCTCACGATCCTAGCAAGCAGGCTTGTAATTCAGACAAAGACTGTGCGACTCCTACAATGCAATCATGGCCGAGTAGCGTCGTTACAACCGTTGTAACAAGTGAATTTGAGTCCTCACATCCCGCTGAGACAGATCTGATGCGAAATCTTTCATTCACAAATGAAATGATGAACAGTCTTCTGGCATGGCAAGATGCAGAAGGTGCTTCAGGTGATGAGACTGCCGTCTACTTCTTGTCAACCCAACAAGAGCTTTGGGGTAGTTGGATCAATGATGCGGCGCGGGGCAAGCTAGCGGCATTGCTACAATAATATAATCGATAATTACTAAGTAAGCGAAGGCACAGAAAATTTGTGCCTTCGTTGTAATAGGGAATAAAAAATGGCCTTTTATGACGGTTTGTTTAACGCCTTTGGGTTAAGGGAATGGTGCGATGCATCTGCTGGCAGCGCAAAGATGACGATGGCAAGTTTGTTGGCGAAGACTAACCCAGACGCCGCAGACGAGGGGCCTCTTTTCCCTTTTCCATCAATGGATGAACTTTATAAGGCATGCCCATCATTTCCGCAATCTAGAGAATTTACCGCTGGAGTAGAAGAGGCATTCCTAAACGCAAAAGACGTTTTAAAAACAGTCTTGGACCCATTAACGCAGCCACTCTCTTGGCTCTTAGAGGGTGCGTTATTTATATTTTTGGCTGCTCCATGGTGGATAGTTGTCCCATTAATATTAATGTTTGTGTGGTACGTTTGCAGGTCTGTTGCTGTGACAACATTTGTAACTGTTTCATTCGCATTTTTGGCATTTATTGATCACCTTGATGCTGCTTTACAGACGCTAGCAATTATTGCTGTTTGTACCGGGATATGTATTATATTGGGAGTGCCCGTTGGAATTGCAATGGCCAAATCCAACCGCTTTCAACGAAGTTTACTTCCACTTCTAGATTTACTTCAGACACTTCCAACATTTGTTTATCTAATACCACTGATTTTTCTTTTCAGTGTCACAGAGCCAAAGTTATATGGAATTGCAATAATTGTTTATGCGATTGTCCCAGTTATAAGGCTCACAGATCTTGGCATCCGGCTTGTAGATCAGGATGTGGTTGAGGCAGCTAATGCCTTTGGCATGTCATCCAGGCAAAAGCTTTTTGGTATTGAGTTGCCACTCGCGCTTCCAAATATCATGGCTGGCGTAAATCAAACTATTATGATGAGCTTGGCTATGGTTGTCATCGCATCGTTGGTCTCGGCACCTGGTCTTGGTGTTTTGGTGCTTCGAGGGATTAGGAACCTAGAGTTGGGAGTGGGCTTGATAGCAGGATTAGGTATAGTTCTGCTCGCAGTAATTTTAGACCGAGTGTCCAAAGCAGCGATTGCTCGAGTATCTAGTGATCAGACTTTTAAATAAATCGGGCACCAAATGGTAAATTCTCCTAAAATAGAAATTCGTAATCTTTACAAGATTTTTGGCTCAGANCCTAAAACTGCGCTTGAGAAAGTCAAAGCGGGTATGGGAAAAGAAGCCTTGTTGAATGACACTGGTCATGTTTTAGGCTTGCAGAATATATCAATAGATATTCACGAGAGCGCCATAACGGTGGTAATGGGACTGTCTGGGTCTGGCAAGTCTACACTTATTCGGCACATAAACAGGCTAATTGAACCAACTGATGGTCAGGTACTAATTGATGGTGAGGACGCCCTATTATTAGATCAAGATGAACTTCGTGATAAACGTCGCACGGATATGTCTATGGTTTTTCAGAAATTTGCTCTTCTTCCGCACCGCACTGTGCTTGATAATTCAGCACTGCCGTTAGAAGTACGTGGGGTTTCTAAAAGTGAGCGTCATGCAGAGGCGCAAGTTTGGATCAACCGAGTAGGCTTAGGTGGTTTTGAGAAGCACTATCCCTACCAACTCTCTGGAGGAATGCAGCAGAGGGTTGGTCTTGCGCGGGCACTTACGTCGAATTCTGATATCATGTTAATGGATGAGGCATTTTCTGCGCTTGATCCTTTAATCCGCAGTGATATGCAAAAACTGTTGCTTGAGTTGCATGTTGAGTTAAAAAAGACAATTATATTCATAACTCACGATTTAGATGAAGCACTCCGCTTGGCTGATCATCTTGTTATTTTAAAGGATGGAGCTGTTNTTCAGCAGGGAGATCCACAGAGTATTTTGTTAACTCCGTCTGACCCCTATATTGAGGCATTTGTAAGCGATATTAATCGAGCTCGTGTTTTACGAGTGCGTTCAGTAATGACGCCAATGGATAAAAAATCTAAATACGCTGGTGATGTCAGTCCATCGGACACTTTGGAGTCTTTAATAGCACGTTCCGAGGGGGATACTTCTTCTAAATTCAGGGTTCTTGATGGAGAAGAACCCATTGGGCAGATTGATATGCAGGATTTGGTTAAAGCATTGGTTCCTAGAGTGTCTGAAGCGGGACAGCAGCATTTATAGCTTTGACATTTGGGTGCTTNAGGATGGAAACTCGGGCTTAATTGGTTGAACACGAGTTTTGTGTTGATTTCTCCNTATGCGCTTTCACTTTAATTTATCAGTTGGGCAAAATTGAATGTTAATAGAAATCGATTAAAAGCTACTTAATGTTAGTTTTTGCAACTGTTTCATTTTTAATGTTTGTAACCCCTGGTCCTGGCGTTTTGTCATTAGCAGGTGTGGGCGCAGCATTTGGTTGGAGGCAAGGTTTGTTATACATGACTGGCCTGTTTTTGGGTCACGTCATTGTGAGCGTAGCAGTAATTACTGGTTTGGCCGCTATTCTTTTGGCGGAGCCAGTTGTGCGCACAATTCTTTTATTTTTATCAGCTGCTTATCTTGGCTATCTAGCATTTCGTATAGCTCTTGCTGGTTCAAAAATTTCCTTTATTGAAATGATCAAAGCACCTGGTTTTATGACTGGAATGACCCTGCAGTTCATAAATCCTAAAGCGTATGCAGTACACACGACCTTCTTCACAGGCTTCGCATTTTATCCTGATAGTTTCACAATTGAAATTAGTTTGAAGTTCCTCATTATGAATTTTATTTGGATAATTTTACACCTGGCGTGGCTTTATGCCGGCTGTAAAATTCATGAGTTAAATCTTTCAAGTTCAGCGCAAAAATGGGTGAACCTATTGATGGCTGCTAGTCTTTGTGGGATTGTAGTTCTTTCTATTGGATCTATCTAGCGTAATAGATCAGCCGTTGCCAACTTAGAGGCGCTTAAAGGTCATTTTTGTTAATCTAAGAATTAAAAGTCTTATGATCAGTTTGGTGTAACATTATGAAAATATTATGTTTTTTATGGAAACCCATTGAACTGTTTGATATGGATAATTAAAATGGCACAATTAGCTGTGTAAACCTTAAAGGTAAAAAATGATACTCGTTGGTGGTGAAAATTTAATGGATATGATCCAAATCGACAACCAGAATGAGAATGCTTTATTAGAGGCTGTGCCCGGAGGATCTCCCTATAATTTAGCAATGGCTGCAGGTAGGCAGGGAGTAAAGGTAGGTTATGTTACCCCTATTTCTAAAGATAAAAACGGCGAGCAGTTAGCGCAAAACTTGGTAAACTCTAATGTTTCATTGCTTGGGCCAAGAGTTACGGCTCCTACCTCATTAGCAATGGTTCATATAGAGGATGGAATTCCGTCATACTCTTTCTACAGGGAAGGGACGGCGGAGCGATTAGTAACTTTGGACTCTCTCTCAAAAAATCTAACTTCGGAGGTGTCTATTTTTCATATTGGGTCGCTTGCGTTGACAGGCGGGAAAGATGCTTTGGTTTGGGAAGAGTTTGTTAAGAGAACTAGGGAAAATAATGTAAAAGTATCCTTAGATCCAAATGTCAGGCCATCACTGATAGCAGAACCTGATGTCTATCGACAAAGAATAAAAAATCTTATTACTGAAGTTGATATATTAAAGTTAAGTGATGAAGACCTTCTCTGGCTTTTTAATGATAGTGCGGATGAAACGAATGCACTGGCCGAATTGGAGGTGATTACAAACGCGGAGCTACTTATAGTTACAAGAGGGGCGCAGGGTTCTGCAGTGTTCCATGGAAAAAAGTGGCATGAATTACCATCACATCCATTAAAAAAGTTATCCGATACTGTGGGAGCAGGTGATACATTTATGGCATCGATACTAGCTTGGCTTGTTAAAAATGAAAAATTAAACCAACTAGCATTACTGGAGCTTCATGAAAAAACAGATTTGCTGCATTATGCCGGGAAGGCTGCAGCACTAAATTGTGAAAAGCAAGGTTGTAACCCGCCATGGGAAAACGAGTTGCTCAAGTATATGAAAAATACCTGTAGGCCCCTCATCTAAATTACACTTTTGAAACATTAGATATTTATATGTGGCACCTTAAATATATCCAACGATTTCTATTTTAGGTGTCTAAAAATAAATATTAGGCTACCTTGTTCTAACATTTAGAACTCTTATTTATGTCAAAACGTACTAGGTAGACCTTTTAGAAATCAGGAAGGAATTTTTATGTCTCTAAGACCTGCTATATCAACTGGCACGGCAACCCCAACAATAGAGGGCGCTGGGGTTCATCTGCATNGAGCATTTGGGTTTCAAGATCCAAAAGCCCACGATCCGTTTTTACTTTTTGATGATTTTCGTAACGATAACCCGGAAGCCTATTATAGAGGGTTTCCTTGGCATCCGCATCGTGGCATCGAAACAATTACTTATGTTCTTAACGGAACCGTCGACCACAGCGATAGCCTAGGTAATACTGGCAGCTTGAAGGCTGGTGACGTGCAGTGGATGACAGCAGGATCAGGTATTATGCATCAAGAAATGCCAAGTGGCAATTCAATGGGGCAGATGCATGGATTTCAACTTTGGGCAAATTTACCGGGTAGCCTAAAGATGACCTCGCCGAGGTATCAAGATGTTGGTGCAAAAGAAATTCCAGAAATTATTGATGATGATGGTACTCGAGTACGGGTCATAACGGGCTCTTTTTGGGGACAAACCGGTCCGGTTGATGGGATAGCAGCAGAACCCCTATATCTCGATATATCATTGCCTGCTGGGCTTAGAAAAGCATTGAAAGTTGATACATATCGCAACACGTTTGCATATATCTTCGAAGGATCTGGTAAATTTGCAGATGCTTCAGACCCGCAGGGTGTTTTACTGGAAAAAGAAGTTCTTGGCCAAGAGCTTAATATTCGCGACCTGTCCGGCAATCGCACTTTGGTACGCTTCGGCACTGGTGACGAGATAGTAGTAAGGGCAGGTCCCGAGGGAATGCGGTTTCTACTAGTAGCAGGATCACCTATTCGTGAGCCGGTAGCTTGGCATGGTCCTATTGTTATGAACACGCAAGAGGAATTACACCAAGCTTTCACTGACTTGCGTAACAATCAATTTATTAAACCGCAAGATCATTGAAGTAGGGAAAACCAATGGGATTACTGCAAGAAGGCAAATGGGTCGACAAGTGGTATGATACAAAAGCATCCAATGGACATTTTGTTCGAAAGTCTTCGCAGTTTCGAAACTGGATTACGCCAGACGGTGCTGCTGGACCGACTGGTTCCAGTGGCTTTAAGGCTGAAGCAGGGCGGTATCACTTATATGTGTCTTTAGCATGCCCATGGGCGCACAGAACGTTAATTTTCCGAGTACTCAAAGGTTTGGAGGATATAATATCTATCTCAGTGGTCCATTGGTACATGGCTGAAGATGGTTGGACTTTTGAAACTGGCGATGGTGTCATTCCGGATGTTGTTAATGGCGCAAATTTTCTGCACCAAGTTTACACAAAATCCAAACCAGAATACTCGGGTCGTGTTACAGTACCAGTTCTGTGGGATAAAAAACAAGGAACTATAGTCTCTAACGAGTCCTCTGAGATTATACGTATGTTTAATTCAGCTTTTGATGGCGTAGGTGCAACCGGTGGAGATTATTACCCAAATGTTTTGCGCACACAAATTGATGAGCTGAACGATAGAATTTATGATACCCTCAATAACGGCGTCTATCGGTGTGGATTTGCGACAACTCAAGCGGCCTATGAGGCAGCCGTCATGCCATTATTTGATACTCTTGATTGGCTTGAGTCTTTACTTGCTAAAGCGCGTTACCTTACCGGTAATTTAATTACTGAAGCGGATTGGCGACTTTTCACAACTTTAATACGATTTGATGCGGTTTATGTAGGTCACTTCAAGTGCAATTTGCGGCGCATAATTGATTATCCAAATCTCTCAAACTACCTACGTGACTTATATCAGAGGCCTGGAGTAGCGAAGACCGTTAATATGCAGCACATTAAAGGGCATTATTACTCGAGTCATGCGACAATTAACCCGTCAGGAGTTGTGCCGACGGGTCCAGATATTGATTTCACTCAAACTCATAATAGGGTGTAGCTCTGTTTACAGACTGGCCAATTTAAACAAGTGTGGTCACCGCATGATTCAATTTTTCAAAAAGCTGAGGCTTCTACTTGCGGAAAATTATTATCTAGACTGAGGTCACGAGTTCAAATATGTGCTTTGCTGGTTTGACTGATATTTTTGCAATGATTAGAGAGAGTAATTGGAAATGAGCGTTTTTGATGAAGATTTATTTTTAAAAGGACTTGAACAGAGGAAAGCAACTTTGGGTGCAAGTTATGTGGAGAGCAATCTGGAGGCTGCAGACGATTTTACCCGACCTTTCCAAGAAGCAATGACTGCCTGGTGTTGGGGTTTCGGGTGGGGTGATGAAGTGATTCCTCCAAAAGTCAGATCTATGATGAACTTATCGATGATCGGTGCACTTGGGAAAATGCATGAATGGGAAATTCATTGCAGAGGTGCAATAAGTAATGGTGTCAGTGCTGAAGAAATAAGAGCCATTATACATGTTATTGGTATTTACTGTGGCGTGCCTCAGGCTTTAGAATGCTTCAGGGCTGCAAAGAAAGTAATGGATGGTTTAGAGGTATAAAAACTATGATTGTCCAAAACCTAAAAGTTGCATCCAAAATTTAGCTATTTTCTAATTCTTTGTGACTATCACATTCAAATGCTTTGCTGTAGAAAGCTGAAGTGCAAACTGATGTCGGTATCAAGATTTGCACTTTAGGAGGAGTCCTTCGTTGCGAATTTCAACAGCCGAATTTGTTGCCATTATGGCAATGTTGGTAGCAACGGTAGCCATATCAATTGATGGAATGTTACCTGCCTTATCAATAATTGCAGATGAGCTTACGCCGCTGCGCCCTAATAATGCTCAAATGATATTATCGTTTTTTGTAGCTGGCATGGCGGCTGGTACTTTAATTGTCGGGCCGCTCTCAGATAGTTTTGGGCGTAAGCCGATTATCTACTACGGTGCGTCTTTATATATTTTTACCTCAGCAGTTTGTGTTTTGTCTCCAAGTTTGGAAGTGATCTTGATTTCCCGGTTCCTTCAAGGTGTTGGAGCATCGGCACCTCGTGTGGTTGCTCAAGCTTTAGTTCGAGATTTCTATAAAGGTCGTGAAATGGCCCGCATTTCATCTTTTATAATGATCATATTCGCTCTTGTTCCGGCTATAGCACCACTCCTCGGCTCATTTGTAATGCTTGCATTTAATTGGCGCTTTATTTTTCTTATGTTCATAGCGTTTGTTGCCGTTAGCACAATGTGGATGACGTTCAGAATAGATGAGAGTGTTACAAAGGAAAAACGTATTGAATTTAATCTAAAACAGGTAGGTCTTGCATTTAAGGAAGTTTTATCTAATCAAATGATACTTACCTCTATTACCACATTAGTTTTTGCATATGGGATACTTTTTATAGGTATATTCCTAATCCAGCCGGTCTTCGAACAAGTATTTAATCGCGCGTCAACTTTTCCATATTGGTTTGCAACAATAGCATTACTGGCCGCGTCGTCGAGTTATGTGAATGCTCGGCTTGTACGCAAATTGGGCATGCGAATGCTCACAAGCATTGCATTTAGAGCCCAGGTTTGCTTTAGCGCTCTAGTTTTTTTCGTCTATTGGCTTGGGTATTTCGAAGGTCAATTTGGTTTTTTCTGTTTTTTGTTCTGGATGTTCAGTATTTTCTTTCAAGCTGGTCTGACAATGGGAAATCTGACTGCACTTGCTATGGAGCCTGTTGGGCACATTGCGGGAACTGCAGCAAGTTTGGTCAGTGCGATTGCCACCATAGGATCTGTTCTTCTGGCCGCAATAGTTGGCCAGTTTTTTGATGGGACACCTGNTGCNATGATTGCAGGAGTTGCTTTGTTTGCCACGTTAGGCTCAGTTAGCTCTCATCGACTTAAACGGTATGATAGAGCCACTGAAGTATAATAACATAAAAATTATTGAAAAACTACTCAAAAAATGTTGCGTTCTTTCCACCTACGACAATATCAAAATTGTAACCTTGATCCAATTCTGGAATTTTAGTTTCGTAGGGCCTCCCCAAGTTACGGTCGAATGAATCGCCCATCAGTAGCACCATTGGATCAGAAGCATTGTTTGGTTCATTTGGGAAGTACATTTGAGTAATTAATCGAGATGAGCCGCAGCTAATTGACAAATGGATGTGTTTTGGTCGCCATCTTCCAATATCTGGTCTTGCAAGATAAGCACCTGGGCTTATTGTCCAGAAGCGATAGTTTCCATATTCATCAGTAATAACACGACCGATACCAAAGAAATTTTCATCAAGCTTTAGACCAGAATGATCCTCCACATGACGGTAACGACCGTAGTGGTTTGCGTTCCAAATTTCTATCAATGCACCNCGTAGTAGGGTGCCANTTTCATTNCGGACCGTTCCTTTTACTTCTATCGGAGATCCNTCAGCGCGAGGACGGTTTNGGGCTATGCGGGTNAGATCCCATTCATTTTGCCGCTGAACGGCTNTGGCGGGGATGACTGGCACAAAACTTTCTCTTACATCGGTTGGTATTAAGCGAAGCCTTTTTCTTGGAGTGCGTTGATCCGANGTATTATCNGTTTTNCCGATGCTTAATTGTCGCCCAATTCTGGTCATAATTCNTACCTATGCTAACTTAGAAAATCGTCAAAAAAGGGCGTTTCGTTGTCGCCTGCCATAATGATATCAAGTNTATAAACGTCTGCACCATCTGGAGAAGGTCCTTCATATTTNGCAGTAAGNCGNNTTNTGTCTTGNTCACTTAGGGTTTTNAANAGAGGNTCTNTTTCGTTTGCTTTCTGATTAGCAAAGAAAATTTGTGTTACTATACGATTTATACCATCCGAAAAAATGGTTATGGTGATATTTGGTGCTCGATCTTTCGACGCACCAGGGAAAATTGTTCGATAAGTATATTCACCAGTCGTACTGCGTAGGCGACCATATCCGTCAAACCACGGGTCTAAATCTGGATGGTTCTCAGACGAAGGATTGCGATATATACCCTTTGCATTTGCCTGCCAGAATTCTATCAGAACCCCATTTGCAAGTTTACCATTGCGATCAAGTACCCTGCCTCGCAAAATTATGTGTTGCCCCGAAGGACCTGCAATAACACCGGAATGAATTTGTGTAAGATCTTCGTAGCTCTCATCGTTGAAATAGGTTGGGAAGTAGGGTCCCGTAGTGTCTTCATTAGTCGGTAATAATATATTGGTTTGTTGCTTGTTAGTCATTAGTATTAAACCTTAGGTCTGCCTCTCTTCAGCCTATGCAGATAAATAGATCTATTTGAGAGGATTAGCTTGTTCTTTGAACTTTGGTTGGGATTATTTATAATTTGGGTGTTTTCTATCAGTATCATGTTTTTTATCTTGGGTTTTGCCATTGGGTTTACATCGACCAAGTGTTTAAAACGGTTATGCATACCTGATATGATCCAGTACAGATATAGTGCTATTAGGGGTAAAATTTGTGCCGCTGATACCTTCATTTTGTCAAGTAACCTCTGATAGAGCCATACTAATTGCCTTAGTGGTTATTTTTGCGATCAAATCAATTTCCGTGCTCGTAGAATTGTAGGCCGGTGCTAACAAGACATGATCCCCATTTTCACCATCTGCACACCCTTGGGCAGGATAACACATTAATCCAAGCCCTTTAGCTATTATTTGTATCCTTTGTGCTAATTGCAAATGGGCGGAGAAAGGTTTCTTGGTTAGAGTATCTGCAACCAGCTCAACAGTCCAAAACAATCCACGGCCGCGTATATCGCCAATATTTTCTTCTCCATCTAATTGCTTCTTGAGTGCAAGAGCTAACTGGTCTCCGCGCATTTTGACATTTTCAAGCAGCCCTTCATCTTCAATCACTTTTTGAACCGCTAGGGCACCAGCGGTTGCAACTGAGTGAGACATATAAGTGTGTCCATTCCATAAGGTTCCACTGCCTTTTCTAATAGCAGAAACTACACTCTCTGACGCCATTACGGCAGCTATTGGCTGATAACCTGCCCCAAGTCCTTTTGCCAATGTGGTAATATCAGCAAATATTCCTTCCTGCTCTAGCGCAAAAAGACTGCCGGTTCGGCCCATGCCGCACATTACTTCATCAGCGATATACAAAACACCGTATTTATTACATATGTCCCGTATTCGTTTGAAATATCCTATTGGTGCAGGTTGCGATCCGAGAGATGCGCCTACTACCGGTTCTGCGACGAATGCCATTACTGTTTCAGGGCCCAGATCACGAATTTTTATCTCAAGTTGATTGGCCATACGAAGCGCATACTCGTCTTCGCTCTCGTCCTCTAACTTCATTCGGTAGCGGTATGTGGCATCAATATGGTGTGCTTCCATAAGCATCGGCTGGAAAGGAGCGCGCCTGCCGGCGTGGCCACCTGTAGCAAGTGCCCCAAGAGTGTTACCATGATACGATGGGGTTCGTGCAATAATGTTTACCCGTTTTGTATCTTTTCTCTCTAAATGGAACTGTCTCGCGAGTTTTAATGCTGCTTCCATCGCTTCTGATCCGCTGCCTAAAAACATAACCCGCCCTGCACCAAGGCCGGAAGGAGCACGATTTATCAAAAACTCAGCTAGTTCCTCAGTGGGCTCATTTGTAAAGGAGCCAGAGTGGGCAAATGCTAATCTATCAATTTGATCCTTTAGCGCTGCTCGTACCTTAGCGTTGTCATGACCTAGGCATGATACTGCCGCTCCACCGCATGCGTCTAGGTAGCGTTTGCCATCTTCATCTATCAGGTAATTCGCGTCCACGCTTTTGATAATCGGTAGTGTGGAGTTCAAAGATCGGTGAAGCACGCTAGACATTTTACTACCGTTTTGCATATGAAATTTTGTTTTGTATACTATCCATTAGTAGTTAACTTAATATAATTTTCAATATCCAAATATAGGAGAGTAAGTTTGCAAGGCGCGTTGCAGGGAATAAAAGTGATTGAGGTATCTCAGGTTCTCGCAGCACCCTTCTGTGGTTATCAATTTTCTTTGCTGGGAGCAGAAGTCATTAAAGTTGAGATGCCCGAAGCTCCAGATTGCGCCAGAAACCGGGGGCCAATAGCTGAACTGAACAAAAATGGACTTGGTCTAACTTATCAAGTTCAAGGTGGTAATAAGAAATCTCTTGCTATTGATTTACGTACTGATGCAGGCCGTGAAACTCTTCTAAGACTAGTAGAGAGTGCTGATGTATTTCTGGAAAATTATTCAACAGGCGTGATGGAAGAGCTAGGTTTTGGGTACGATGAATTACGCGCTCGTAACCCTGGTATCGTTTATTGTTCTATGACTGGCTATGGTGATAAGGGCCCAAAATCTTTTAAAGGCGCCTACGATAATACAATTCAAGCTGCTTCAGGTATAATATCGCAGTCAGATGGCAATAAACCAGGACTATCTTTCGTTGATTATGCTGCCGGTTATTCCGCTGCTTTTGCCATATCAGCAGCGTTGTTACAAAGGTCCAGAACGGGCAAAGGATGCCACATAAGTGCTTCAATGCTTGAGGTTGCGCTTAGCTTAATGGCTCCAGAAGTAGCTGCAAAACAATGCTCGCCTTTGCAGGAGAAACCGAGAGAGGCAGGCATTTCGCCATTTGCTACTGCTGATGGAATTATTATGCTAGGAGCCTTTAAGCCATCTCAGTATCGCAAACTTGCACAATGCTTGAAGGAGCAGGGTTTTAAAATATGTTCATTATCTCGTGTGGCGGTATGGGATGATGTTTGGTCAAATTCTGAGGATATTTATGAAGAACTTAAGAATGTCTTTATCCAGGAACCGACAGAAAAATGGCAGCAGCTACTGGATAAGTGGGATATTCCCGCTGAGCCTATTTTGACTCTTGAGGAGGCGATCAAGGATGAACAACTCATAACTCGAGGTTATTATAAAAGCACTTCTGAAAATTCAGAGGTACGTTTGCCTTCTGCCCCCTTTCAAATGAGCCAAGGTGGACCAGTAATTAACAAAGCCCCACCGACCTTAGGTCAAGACAGTAGAGAAGTACTAAAGGCGATCGGCATGAATGAAAATGAAATTGATCTGCTTTTTTTGGAGAGGATAGTGGAGTGATGCTCGAGTTAACTGCCGTTCCCTTGTACACACTTCCAGAATCTTTTCGACATCTCGGTAAACCGTCTCCCTGGGCAGAGATGACACGGCCAGGACATAAAATGCATTCATTTCTTGAAGGTGCATTCTTTGACGTAGACCAAAATCTTTGGCTTTCCGATGTGCCCTACGGGCGCGTTTTTCGAATATCACCAGAAGGCCACTGGGAAGTGATGCATAAAATAGATGGAGAGCCTCACTCGATGCGGATTACTAAAGACGGGAGGCATATTGCTGTCGATCACAGGCATGGCCTGATCGAATTTACGGGATATGATAGTTTCAAGGTTTTGAGCGATGGTATTGATAATCAACCGTTTCTAGGTCTCTCAGATATGTGCCTTGATGATGATGGAAGCTTATGGTTTACAGATAGTGGCAGAAGTTCCATTAGTAATCCAAGTGGTCGTGTTTATCATCGATGTCCAAAGGGAANTCTTAGATTGTTAATTGATTGTGTACCTTATTCGAATGGTATTTGCCTATCGAGAGAAAGAAATTTGGTTTACGTAGCTGCTACCCGTGCAAATCAGGTTTGGCAATTTTCCTCAAGGCTTCCAGAAGTTGGCCAGCCTATGGTTGGTACTTTCATTCAACTTTCTGGTGGTTTAGGTCCGGATGGTTTGGCTAGCAACTCTTTGGGATGGTTAGCAGTTGCTCAAGCACAAGCAGGGCGTTCCTATTTGTTTGATAAAGTTGGAGATAGGCTTGCTGAAATCAGATTGCCCAAAGGACTTTGGACAACGTCAGTGGCATTTCATCCCAATAATGANCGGTTATTATATATAATTGATGCGGAGTATGCNTCAGTTTTCAGTTGCGAAATTCCAGTTTGAGTAGGGAAATGAAAAAAGAGAATTTATTTGGGTATGTACCGGCCATAGCCACACCTTTTAATAAAAAGGGTGAAATAATGGAAGATGCTTTCGTTGATTTATTCGAATTTCTTATAGAACGCGGTGCGACATGCGTCTGTATTGCAGGTGATAATGGAGAAAGCTGGTCACTGTCCGCTGAAGAGCGAGGGCGCCTCGTCCGCGTGGCAAAGGATACTTCTCGGGGCCGTGTCCCAATTATGATGGGCATTTCTGCACCGACAATTGATGCTTCACTATCCTATATCAGAGCCGCGGAAGAAAACGGCGCAGATGTGTTGCTATCTATGCCGCAAACCTACGTCTTAAAAGCTTCTGACGCAGAATTAATGGCGAGATTTGATAAAGTATCCGAGGCAACCAATAAGCCTCTTGTTCTATACAATTCACCGCGTCGAATGGGTTTCTCACTAACAATCGATCAGACTGAAACCCTATTGAACAATCACCATGTAATAGGGATCAAAGAGAGCCAGCGCGATTTTTTCTATCATACGCATTTGCTTGAAAGACTTGGCGACAAGATGTCGGTAATGACGGGGCCATGTCATTATATAATGCCTGCTTTCGGTTTAGGTGCGAAAGGTTTTATCGCCACTGGTCCTGAATTCACAGATTTGCTTCCTTCAGAAATGGCATCTGTTGGGCTTGATAAGCCAGGTGAAATCTATCGTAAAACACATTATCAGTTAACGGTACTTTATGAGCTATTGATGGGTACCGCAACTTGGCCAGCCACATTTAAAGCGGCACTCAATTTAATTGGTCAGCCAGCTGGTATGCCCCGTGATCCGGTACTGCCGGCAACAGATGCCGATATTGATAAAATCAAGCGCTGCTTTGATAACTTAGGTATTCACTACGTATGATACGCCTTATTCCCGATAGCGTTAGCCAGATTGAGCGCGCAGAAGAGATTTGTTTCAAATTTGATGGTCAACCAATAAAAGCTCATAAAGGCGAAACAATTTTGGTTGCGCTGATGAAAAACGGTATAAACCATTTGCGTGATGCGCCAATGGATGGCAAGCCACGCGGAGCTTTTTGCTGTATGGGTCTATGTCAGGAATGCGTTGTTAAAGTCGATGGAAAGTTGGTCGAAAGTTGTGAGACGATAGCGACCGATGGACTGATTGTCCAATCTTTGAGGCACTAGATCATGATTGAGACCTGCGATGTCGCAATAATTGGTGCTGGTCCTGCCGGAGCAAATGCAGGTATTATGGCGGCTCGCCAGGGTTGCCATACAATCATCATAGACGAGCAAGCAATGCCTGGTGGCCAGATTTGGCGTGCCAAAAGTGAGGCTATTAAATCGGCTCCTATGACGCCGGAAATTATCGATGGCGATAAGCTCCGCGTATCCATAGCCGAAAGCAATTTAACACACATTGCTAACGCTAGGGTTTGGCAAATAGAGCGGGAATTGGACGAATGGGTTCTTCATTTCATTATAAATGGGCGCTCAGAAAAAATTGGAGCTAAGGTGCTCATTTTAGCCACGGGAGCGCGAGAATATGTTCAACCAACACCGGGATGGACCTTGCCTGGCGTTATTGGATTGGCGGGGGCAACCGCATTGATGAAACGAGATCTGCTCACACCTGGCAAAAGAACTGTTGTCTCTGGAACGGGACCATTGGTATTCTTTGTAGCAAGCGAGATACGACGTCTTGGTGGTGAGGTAGCTGCAATTGTAACGCCAAATAGTCGTGCCGACTGGCTTCGTGCGTTGCCTTCCATGTCGTACCGTATAGACCTTCTGAGGCGTGGTTTCGTCTGGGTTGCAGATCTTCTTCTAGCCGGCATTCCAATCTTTTGGCGTCATGCTATAAAACAGATTGATGGAGAAACCAAAGTTCAGTCGGTAAAAGTCACCAAGGTAGGCAATGATTGGTCNCCGAAAGGTCCAGCCCATTTGCTAGAAGCAGACAGTGTTTGCCTAGGGCATGGGTTACAAGCTGCAAGTGAAGCTTCTCAACTTTTGGGTATCGACGTAAAATATCAACTTGANCTAGGTGGGTGGGTNCCAGAAGTTCAGGAAGACGGTATTACGAAAATTAANGGACTATTTATCTGTGGTGANGGAGCTGGTATCNGAGGTGCNGCNGCNGCAGAAATTCAAGGGAAATTAGCAGGACTTTCTGCTGCAAAATCTATAAGGCCTGAGGTCAATTCCTCAAATTTGGCACTGCTGAATAGCTATCGACGAGCATCAAGGTTTGGAATGGCAATGACTGGTTTAAGTATACCGCGGAAGGGCTTTCAAAAATTGATAACACAAGAGACAATCGTGTGCAGATGTGAGAGCCTGCTGCGCTGTGATATCGAAAACGAGATCGAAACAGGCGCGGCTACTACCAATGCTGTCAAATCTGGATCGAGAGCGGGGATGGGGCCGTGCGGTGGAAAATACTGTCAGTCAACTATAGCCAAAATAATAGCTGATAGGGAAAATCNNNCTGAAGAAAAAATTGCACNNCCCACACCTAGACCTCCTTTGCGGCCTGTTTCGGCATCTGCGCTTTCAGGCGAGTTTGAATATACAGATTTNCAAATACCGAAACCCGCTCCGCTATGANTNAGACTTATGATTTAGCCATNGTTGGCGGTGGAATTATGGGCTGCAGTACAGCATTACGACTCGCTGAAGATGGTATGAAAACAATTGTTCTAGATCAGGGGGATTTAGGGCAGGGTGCATCAGGGGTAAATGCGGGAACACTATCGCTGCAGATCAAGCGCGTGCAGCTTATGCCATACGCGCTTAAGGGCCATAGTGAATGGGAAGCCATGGGCGAGGCCGTTGGATTTAAAAAGACGGGTGGTTTTACGCTTGCTTTTACGGAACATGAGGCTGAACTTTTGTACGAACGTCAGGCTTTGAAGGCCGATGCGGGCGCACCGATTTCATTTGTGTCCAATAATGCACTGCGAGCTGCGGAGCAAAATCTCAGCCATAAAGTTCTGGCCGCAAGTTACTGTCCTGAAGATGGTTACGCAAATTCATCACTCACCGGTCAATATTATCGCTTACGTTTAAAAGAGAACGACGTGCAATTTCGTGAGAAATGCAATGTTAAATTAATCACTAGAAATAGCTCTGGCTTCAATTTAACAACTTCCTGCGGCACTGTCCACGCAACGCGTCTGCTTTTAGCAGCAGGGGCCTGGCTTAAACCCATAGCTGCTCATCTAGGTGTTGATTTGCCGGTCCGTGCGCGTGTCAATACTGTGTCTGTGACAGAGAGAATGCCTCCTCTCATATCCAGTATCGTCGGTCACGCAACTGGACTTTTAACCATGAAACAGAAAAGCAATGGTACAATTCTCATTGGTGGCGGATGGCAGGGACAGGGAGTTCCGCAAGATGGACGCGGGAATGTTACAGCAAAAACGCTGATCCCAAATCTATCCCTTGCACAACATGTGTTGCCAGAGCTTTCAAATGCGCGTGTGACACGTAGCTGGGTTGGCTTCGAGGCAAATGTACCAGATTTTTATCCACTTGCTGGTGCTTTGCCGGGCATTGAAAATGCTTTTGTGCTGGGATGTGTAAGGGGAGGTTATACAATTGGCCCTTACATGGGTAGATTAATGGGTGACTATATTCTTGGGCAAGAGCCGGAATTGCCTTTGTTTGACCCAGGNCGTGAGTTTAGTGAGGTATGATTATGAAGAATAAAGTTGAAGAACTGTGCCGTTTAGATGGGAAGGTAGCTATTGTTACTGGTGGTGGATCTGGGATAGGAAAAGCTACTGCAAAGGTTTTTGCAGATGCAGGTGCGAAAGTAGTTGTAACTGGACGTCGTAATGATCTCATAAAAAGTGTGGCCAACGAAATAAATGGACACGCTATAGCTTGCGATGTTTCAAATCATGCACAGGTTAAACACGTATTCAGTGAGGCTCTTAAAGTCTTCGGAAAGGTGGATGTGTTAGTGAATAATGCCGGTGGCCCAGGTCCAATCGCTCAGGTAGCAGATGTGGACATGAATGCTTGGGTTGAGTGTCTCAACATCAACTTAGTTGGGGCCATGCATTGCCTCCAAGAAGCCGCTAAAATTATGATTGACCAAGAAGCGGGGTCCATAATAAATATGTCATCGCTTATGGGAGTGCAGGGTTATCCAATGCGCTCTGCCTATGTAGCAAGTAAATTTGCTTTGGTTGGCGTAACGGAAACAATGGCCAGAGAACTTGGTAAACATAATGTGCGCGTAAANGCTTTGTTGCCAGGTGCAGTTTCTGGAGANAATATGGACGGCGTATTAGAACGTCGCTCATTAGTTGAAGGTCGCTCGGTAGAAGAGATTGCGCGTGATAACTACACTGAAGTAGCTGCCTTAAAACGCTGGGTTTATCCAGATGAAGTGGCACGAGCTGCTCTATATTTGGCATCCGATCTCAGCTCTGCAATTACAGGTGATAAAATTAAGGTTGATTGTGGCCGTTTTTGATCTCAACTAACTTTTAGTACACCTTATGTGTTTGTTTTGGTCCCCGAGGTCACTTGAATTTTTGTCCATCATTTTTACTGTAGAGACAGTAGTTTTGGTAAGAATGTTCCCTGACGTTTAAAAGGATTTTTACTTATGGAAAAAAGAAAGCTCGGTAAATACGGTGCTGACGTATCTGCTATCGGAATAGGNGCCATGTCATTTAGTAATTTTTATGGCCCTACGAATGAACAAGAGTCACATACGATATTGGCTGAGGCTTTGGATCAGGGGATTTCGCATATAGATACGGCAAACGTTTATGGAGCCGGAGCATCAGAGGCTGCGATTGGTAGTTTTCTCGCCAAACAAGGCTCAAAACGAAACACTCTTTTCTCGATTGCGACCAAAGTAGGAATTAAAGGCAATATTCAAACTGGCAAAACGGAATTTGACAACAGTCCTGATTATTTAAAAAAAGAATTGGATGGCAGCTTAAAACGCTTGGGAGTTGAAAGCATTGATCTGTACTACATCCATCGCCGGGATCAGAATACTCCTATAGAGGAGGTAACTGAAACCCTTGCAAGTCTTGTAAAAGCAGGGAAAATTCGGTCCTTTGGATTTTCAGAAATTGCGCCATCCTCACTGCGGCGAGCGGCATCTATTCATCATGTCGCAGCCGTTCAGTCTGAGTACTCCCTTTCCGTACGAAGTCCAGAATTAGGTTTAGTGCAAACTACTGCAGAGCTTGGCACAGCACTCGTTGCATTTTCGCCGTTGGGCAGATCCTTGCTTACCGACAGACCGCACTCATCAGTTGAAGTAGAGAAAATGGATTGGTTAAGTAAAAATCCACGTTTTAATGAACCCAATCTTACCTTCAATATTGAAGCTACGGGAAAATTCAGGGATCTTGCAGCTCAAAATGGGGTTGCTGCGGCCACACTTGCGATTGCATGGCTTTTGAATAAGAACAAACATATTATTCCAATCCCAGGAACCCGTTCCGTTAAACATTTCCGAGAGCATTGTGAGGGCGCCCGGTTGAAACTCTCAACTAAACAGATGTTGCAAATTGAGGAAGTACTTCCAGTTGGGTGGGCACAAGGTGATAGATATTCTGACAAACAGTGGATAGGTCCTGAGAAGTATTGCTAACTCTTTAAGTAATGTGTTTATATTTTGGCGGAGGTTTTGAGGCCATCGAGAATAGCTTCTTCTACGCTTCGCGGGCTCAATGCATCACCAATCACATATAGCTCAGATTGAACTTTGTTTCTGAGGTCTTTTTCGAGAGTATTTGTGGCTTCACTACCAAATGCAGTCACAAGGGTATCAACATCATTTAAAATAACGGGCTGTTCACTCAAAGTGTGTTGGAAATAAGTATCGTCAGAGTCTACGCCACGTAACCTCAAGTGAGTGAGTGTTTCTACGTTTAGTTTATGTAAGGTGCCTAGCCAATTATCACGGACATACTGATTAATAGTTTGCCCCGGAACCATACCGTTGCATGCTAGTCTTACATGACAGCCTTGGCGTGCTAATAGCTCAGCAACTCCCAAACCAACCCAGTCACAACGCCAATCGGCAATTACTACTCGTGAGCCCACATTAGCTTTGCCCTCTAATAGTTGCCAAGCAGTAACTACGTGAGCACTTTCTTTGCCCTCTATTTTTGGTTCAAATGATTTTCCCCCTGTTGCCAAGATAATAACTTCTGGCGCCTCTTCTCTAATAAGCTGTAAAGATGCTTCTGTATTCAGTTTAATTTCAACGTCCTGTGTACGTAACATATTTTCCAAATTTGTCGTTATGCCTCCAAATTCGGATCTACCGGGTAGCCGTTCTGCCAAATTTACTTGACCGCCCAACTTAGAAGTGGCTTCAATCAATTTTACTGAATGCCCCCGCGAAGCTGCAACTGCAGTTGCTTTCATTCCTGCTGGGCCGCCTCCTATTACTAGAATTTTCTTTTTTTCAGGGGCCGGGCTCAAATGACTAAAAGTCAATTCACGACCGGTTTCAGGGCGTTGAATACATGAAATGGGCTGCCCATTAAGCATATGTCCTATACATGCTTGATTACATCCAACGCACGCAATGATCTCATCAAATCTACCAGTTTCTGCTTTGAGGGGCATTTCTGGATCTGAAATTATTGCCCTTGTCATGCCGCACATGTCTGCCGACCCTTCTATCAATGCTTTATCTGCGAGTTGGGGTGTGTTAATGCGGCCTGCTACAAAAACTGGTTTGTCTGAGACATCCTTAATGGCTTGTGAAAGCGGTAATGTATATCCCGGTTCAAAACGCATTGAAGGAACGATATGCGTTGATCCTTTTAATCCGGCAGAAGTTCCCGCTGTTATATTAATGTAGTCTATGCTTTCATTCTTGTTCAGTTCCTCAATCAGCTCGAGTGTTCCCTTTAATTCCATCCCTTGGAATTCTTTTTCATCTCCCGACAATCTTACGCCAACTAACATTTCATCGCTTGAGCCATCTTTAACGGCGTCAATAATTTGATCTAAAATTCGGTACCTGTTTCTAAAATTGCCGCCATACTTGTCTTTTCGCTGATTTACGTTTTTATTTAAAAATTGACCGATAAGATAACCGTGAGATGCAACAATTTCTATACCATCGAGCCCGGCTGTTCTTAAATTTTGGGCTGATATTTTATAACCTGTTACAATCTCATCAATCATTTGTTCTGACATTTCACGAGGCATGATATGAAATCGTTCGTTAGGGCTTGCGGATGGAGCATATGCTACTGGAATAGTTCCATCTTCCAAATTTGTCATTTCTCGGCCAGGATGTGTGAGCTGACCAAAGACAAGACAGTCATAATTATGGCATTTGGTTGCCAATTTTTTATATCCAGAAACACATCTAGGGTCGTATGCGCGTATTGCGGGTCGTCCAGAATTTCCCGATGGGTGTACGCGCGCTGCTTCTATAATTGTTAGAGCGGCCCCACCTTTTGCCTTTGATTCATGGTACGCAATCATATCATCGGTTGGAAAGCCCTCTTGAAGCATCACAGCCATATGCCCAGTCGAGAAAATTCTATTTTTAAAAACCTTTTGTCTTATATTTAAAGGCTCAAATAATTTTTTCAGTTGGTGTTGTGTCAATTCTTTTCCTGATAAAAATTATAGTTATAAATTGTAACCACTAGTGATTATTCACGAAGTAAATAGGCCCCCAGATGTTCAATGTCGTTACTGTCATTATAATGAGAAATTGATACTCTAAGGCGGTCATTTCTTATTCCGCAAATCAAACCTTCTTCAGATAAATGTTCAAACTTGCGTCTGATTGTATCGCTAGATGGATGCATTAGTGAAACAATATGGGAACTGGATCCTTTTGATTTCGTTGGTCTATAAGCTTTCCAGTCGCTGTTAGCTATAATTGAGAATAAATGCTCTGCTAGTTTGTCAGAGTGGTTCATTATTTCTACAATTCCAATCTTCAAAAGTTGTTCTATCGCAACATCCAAGCCTACAACCGAAACATATGATAAAGTTGATTGAGTATATTTTGCTGCTGTTTTTGATAAGTTCAACTTGGTTGCTTCCATGTCAAAAGGGTTTTCGTTACCGAACCAGCCGATTGCAGGGGGATCCAGTTCTAAAATTTCGTCTGAGAACCATCCAAAGGCAATACCCCCGTGGCTTCCCAACCATTTGTAGCCACTGCATACCAGAATATCTACGGCCCAGTCATTTATGGTTATTGGCACTGCGCCCGCGGCCTGAGTAATATCAATAACTAATTTTGCTCCAACTTCCTTCGCATGCAGGCTTAATTTTTCTACGTTGATCTGTGTCCCAGAGGCAAATTGCACGTAACTGAGGCATACAACAGATGTGTTGGAATCAACTTTTTCTATTATCGCATTTGTGAGATCAGTCTCTGGTACTTCATGAACAAAGCAGACTTCAAAATCTCCCGTCTTAGCCTTCAATAACCAAGGTCGTGTAATTGATGGAAAATCTGTGGAAACAAGAAGAACTTTACTACCTATTCGTGGCTTACATAACTCCGGGATCTGAGACAATATCTCGCTGGCACTCGATACCAGTGCTATATTTTCTTGTTTCGCCTGCAATAATCTTGCTACTTTTCCCCTTAAGGGGTTAAGAAAATTTGCTTCCTCTATATCTGTCATTTTAAGGTTACCGTGCCTTGCGACAGTACTGAGGAATTCTGTCATTTTAGTTACTGTTTCATCACTCAGTAAGCCTAATGATGCTTGATTAAGATAAATATTTTGGTCAAGGCAGGGGTAAGCTGAGCGATTTGATAGTGCATTAATCATAAATAGTCAGTCTGCAGATTGTGAGAGATTTCAATAAAATGAGCTTAATCCGGAAGAGAGATAAAGATCAATTAGGGAGTTATCATTTAAAACAGACGGCATACTCCGAGCTTTGCCTTATGGCATACATTTGAATACAAATTTAGGGCACTGAATTTTCTAGATATTTTATGTATACTATTGTATTTATTGACTTTTTTTTCTTGGAAGTTATCTATNTTGTATGGAAAATTATAGTTGTAAAAAATGTAATGTNATTGCTAATTCGCTTAGTAGTTCGTGTCCCAGTTGCGGAGACAANTTTTATTCTATGAACGATAGGCAACGAATTCTAGGCATCGCTACACTCGTATGTATCGCAATTGCTACGGGTTTCTTCACGCTTGTACAGAGTGTGCCGGCAATCGCTAGNTAGAGGGGNTTTGAAATGGACATGGGACTAACATGGAAAAAACTTCTTGGCGAGGGTATGTCTAACCAGCAAATAGAAACAATGTTATTGCTTGGCATAGTTCCTATAATCCTTTTGACAATCTGGTTTATGGTATTCCTCTACAATAATCTTGCTCCTGAACTGGAGAAGTAGCTCCTTGGTATTCGGGGTAAAAGTAAAAAGAGTTATAGGATTTTTTAGATGACCGCTGTTAACGAGAACGAGAAAAAACAGTTAGTTCTGGACTATTGCCAGTTGAGAATGGGCCAAATAACCCGTGGAGACGTGCACGAGATCGCTATTCGTTGTGGGTACTTGACGGCAAATGGTGACTTATCAGATTCTGGACGCTCTTTATCACAAGTTCTCGCAGCTACTGACCGCTTGTTGAAGGTAGCGTAATACCTAGTTGAAGCTGGTAAATAATTTTAACTCGTTTTTTCGATACGGGTTGTATTTGAAAATGCCATAGCGAAAATTCTAAAATAAAAAATAATAGTTTTAGTTAGCAATTTCATGGGTTAGAACAAATCTTTGTAATGCCTCTCTTTTTTCGCAGAGCGTTAAAACCTAAAGTTACAAAACAAAGAAAATAATATTGTGCATAATAATAAGACGCATAGGAACTTACTTTATTTTAGGGGTTTGTGCTTTGCGGTTGCCATATTTTATTGGTTTTATCAGTTTTATGTGGCAAATTATAAAGGGTTCGGACTCCAGTTTAGATATCTTACTATTTGGGGACTCACTGGTAATGTAATTGTGACTGGAATGTTATTTCGGCGCACTTTTTACGAACAAAAAGAAAATCACTTTGCGATTGTTTCTGCTGTATGTGTTTTGAATGTATTGGTTGTTTTTCTTTATTGGCGGTTATANTTCATNGATCCCAAATTAGTAAATTATTCTGGTANTATTGTCTGGTTTCAAGAATACTANTTACATTTGTTGGGGCCACTACTACTTTTNCTNGACTCGATCCTTCTAAACAGGTCTTTCAGGCAGTTTAAGTCTGGAATTATTTTGGCTCTGTCAATCAGCTTCTCTTATGTGGGCTGGACCGAGTTTGTCACTGGTCCTTTAAATAACTCGCCAGCTGGGTCAAAGGCGGCTGGGCTTCCATATCCTTTCCTTAATGACATGGTGCTTGCCGATAGGCTAGAGTTTTACGTTATTTCTATATTAACTGGAGTATTTTTCTATGCTTTATTCTGGTTAATTGATAGGATCTGTCTTGCTCATTTTTGGGGCTTAGCAAAGGGTGGATAGCAAGAACCTTTCTCTATCCGAGTTCCAATATTCGGTGCTTAGTGCATCTACTTGGTAAAATTTTTAAAAATAGGATCAAA
>FUFK010038339.1_pt1 | contig 37601 bp, 51 predicted proteins | sample 1021851 | NCBI WGS metagenome assembly FUFK01 (sample SAMEA51879418, study PRJEB19060) | metagenome | reverse complement strand
AACGCTACTTTGTTAGCCGGAGAGAGAACAAGCATATCTGGTTGTCCACCATCCTCATAGGCTAACTTCATTGCATTTTCAATATCAGCCAATTCAAGCGCATCGTTACTNCCNGACATNGTNGCNGTATTTGAGCCNTCACCGCCTGACGCTACAGATGAACCAGACTCAAGAACAACATTGCTCATNTANGACAAGAACTTTGCTGTCTTTCTNGGGTCTGAAGCAGATTTTGCTTCGTTCTTNAANANACCNTTTTCNATGTCTCTTCTCTGTTCAATCGCNTTGATTATCTTGACATAGGCGGTTTCTCTGTCTCTACCAGCTTTGTCCACAACATCAAGTGTGTTTGATACACTTGCTGCCTGTGCTGCAATCTGGTGTACGTTTGAAAGCCTAGTTGTCGCTGTTGGGTTGACATATGAATAGTCAGCCCCTTCGTTGACATGGTTATCATCAGCAGCAGACGCTAACTCTTGGACTTGCCAATCGTGCGTAACTGCCTTTGTGGTTTCTTTTTGTGCGTTAGAAAAAACAGGGGTCTCGTCTGGATCAATCCTATAGATGACATCTGATAAGTCCTCTCTCTCTCCAACCGCATTTGAAGTTAGAAAAGTTGCCATATTATTTACTCCTAAATAGCTACTTGGTTAAAAGATATTCGACAGCAGCATCTCTGCTGTTTGTCTTTTTAAGCTTTGCCCAAGCGTCTTTTCGTGCCTTGTCCGATACATTTGTACGTGGTTTTGGCTGTCCAGCCTTTACCATTTTAGGCGCAGTAACGACTTTCTTTTTTACGACAGTCGCTTTGTTTTGTAGATTATCGTAAAGTTGTGCTTTTCGTGCCATGTTTACTATCCTTGCATCAGTTGCGTTATTTATATCATCAGTCGAAAAGCCCTGATTTCGTAAATAACCGACTAATTCGCCTTTTTCTTTGGCTGCTACACCTTGGTCTCTCCACGATGGGATTAGATCAAGCAGTAAATCAGCCTGTTTCGCTAGTTGCTGAGACTTAAGGACTTGCTGTTCTTGTTGAACCGCTTGAAGTTTGCTTTGTCTCTGCTGTTCCTCAACCAAATACGTATTGTATGCGATGGGGTCTTCGGCTTTCAGTTGCGCTAACTGTTCCTGACTCATTGCCTGTTGAGGTTGTGCTAACTGTTGTGCGTACACTTGTAAGACTTGCTCGTATTTTTGACGCTCTTGCTCTAAAGACGCTTCCTTGCCACTTAACTGTTTTCGTTGTTCCGCAGCATCTTGTAGTCTTTTCTGAGCCGATTTTTCGAGTTGATAGTTTTTCTTGAGTTCTTCGATATTTACATCGTATTCCTCGCCATCCACTTTNACTCTGTAGAGGGTCTCTTCTGGTTCGGTCTCTTCGACCTCTTCTTCGGTGACTTCCTCTGCCTCTGTTTCTTCTGCTTCTGCTTCGGTTGGTTGTTCTTCAACCGCCTCAACGTCTTCAGNNTCNACTTCGGTTGTTGGCTGGACTTCGCTTACTTCTTCGGAAGGGCTATTCGTGTCCAATAATAGGTTTACCGCATCACTTTGCGATAAGTTCCCAGTTCCCTCTTGAGGGTTGCTAGGGGTGTCTTGCATCCTAAACTCCTTTTGTTAATTGTTTATCTGCAAATTTTCCGGTCTTAATGACGGATTCCAATTGTCCTTCTAAATCTCTAACGGCATTATACATATTCCAGCAATGCTCTCTNGTTGCTGTATCGGTAGGCATACTGTCAGCCCACGCATTNAAATAGTTGCCTTTNAATACCTGAAATGACTCAATCATAATAGGGTCTGTCATNATAGATTGCGCCCTTGCGCCTCTGTGACGCTCTTCTTCTAANTCNGTCATTGTGCTGTNGGTANNTTNGTNGATATATCGCCACCTAGTGCNAGTTTTTGTTGNCNNAGATTNAGTTCAGCCTCAAATTCAAACTTGCGTAGTTCAATNTTTGCCAACATNTCTTCTCTCTCAAGCGCAATCTTGGCTTCCATTTCCTCACGCTTCAGCTTCAACTCTTCTTGTAGCTTCAATAATTCTAGGTTTTGCTCTGGTTGCTGTTGCTCCTGTGCCTGTTGTGCAGCCTGATCTAATGCCTCACCGCTACTAAAGAACTGGTCTGTATCCTTAAATCCAGCCATCTCTGCNATCTTCTTGAGCGTATTAACGTANTGNGATGGCTTCACCACAGGGTTGTTTATGCCTAACTCTCTCAGCATCTGCTCTTGNTTNTTGGCAATCTGTACNAGCATCGCTGCTTTCTGGTCTTCCTCACCATTACCCAAACCCACATTAACTTCTAAATCATACTCATTCGCAAAGGCTCTTGGGTCTATATCCACGTACTCATTCAGCAAGCGTATNGTNACCGCCTTGTCTTGATGCTTCTGTATAAGGTGTAAGATGTTAAACATCATATCTCGAACACCAGTTTCAGCAAAGACACGAGCAATCATCTCTATCTTTAGCTGTGCGCCTTGTATGGTGGCATTTACAGCATTGGTTGATGTTGACTGTAACTGCTTTGGGTCAAGCCCTAGAGAGGCTTTAGAAAAGCCTGTACGCTGGTCTCTAATCTGGTCTGCATACTCAAGCATATTAAACGCTTGTGCGCCTAACTGTGGAACGGCTAATGGCTGTACCATTCCAGGGGCACGCATCCTAACTATTCCCCCTGGTCTGCTTGAGAGAAGGTCATCAAGGTTTGTCTGTCCTTCCACAACCGCCACTCTGGAGTTGTTGGTTAGATACAGATTATCCAGCATCTGTCGATAGATTTGCGACTTGATTAACTGCAAGTCCATNACCATTTCAGCCACACTCAAGCCCACCATTCTATGAGGCATAAGTATNGGACTAACTATCGCAAANGGTATCTTGTCAAANGGCTCATTCTCTACAATCTCGTAGTTNTCGCCCAACACNATAACTCTACGTAGTTCAGCGACATTATCGCCATCATAATCAGCCCTGATATACGCCTCTGTCACCAATACTTCTCTGTTGGTGGGGTCTACAGCATTNTCATAGGGGCTAGACTCAATGTCCTGAAAGCGTGATTGACGCTCTGACTCATCGTCTAGCTCTTTATCGCCTGTAAGTGACATAACAAGGTCTGCGTCATAGCCACGTTCTATTANGTCACCAGCCTTTACTTGTGTNCTGTGTCCTATGAATGTGCAATCATCCATAGACTTTGCTCTACGCGAAAATATTANCTCTTCAGGGGGTATATTCTCTATCTTTACCTTGCCATTCTTCGTGCGTCTTTTGACTTCTACATTAAAATACTGCTCAGTAGGTATCTGGTTGCCGATTTGGTCTGTAACGCCCTCTTCNACAATCTCCTGTGACTTTAATTCAATCGCTGGGTCATCGAGTAGGGTGGTTAACTCCAGTTGACTCAATCGCTCGTAGGTCTCCTCGACTGTAGTCTCAGTCTCATCCCAATATGTCTTTAATGCGCCAATCTTAAACAGTAATGCGTCTTTGAAGAAGTTATGTAAAATCGTAAAGCCGTTGTTTTGGCTGTTAAGTACAAAGTTCACAAGCTCTGTGGCTTGCTCTGCACCTTTTACATCTTCTGCNTTACGCCCTACAAAGCGACANAACTTATCACTAGACGCAAAAATACGCATCAAGGATAGGCATNAGATACTCAATGGTATCNCNNACNTCTGAGAGTACGACTTTTGATCTATTCTCTTGCTCGTTNCCAAATGGTTCGCCAAGATAAAACTGTAGGGTCTCTACACGATCAGAAGAAAGCTCTGTATCATAGTAATTGTTGGCTTGCTCTATCTCTGATTTGAGAATAGTCGCAAATTCATTATCATCCATTACTTTTTCTTCGCTTTTGGCTCTTTTTTCTCAGCTTTTGGNGCTTCTTTTGGCTCCTCTTTTGGCTCTGGNTTCGGAGCTGGCTTNGCAGCCTTNTTTTTATGGATGGTATGCTTGTAAATTGGTGACATTACTTACTTTCCCTTCTTTTTTTTCTTCTTTTTTGTGCCTCTGTGGTACATATCAGACCTCCTGTGATGAAAATTTACCGACTATTGTGCCTTTTTTCGTGTTTTTTGCCTTTTTCTTTGCCTTTTTCTTCTTTTTCATAGGCATTTCCTTCATGTCCATCGACATAACCTTCTTATATCGCCCCATCATCATCATTTTTTGCTCCTTACCAATTTTTGCACGACCAATATCGTGCGGTGAACTTGTCTTTTGCTGTATCGCAGTTGTGTCTCGCTCGAAAATTCTTACGTCTTGCCGGACTATCCTTCTTTATCTCCATATTAGGGTCTCCATAACGCACCATCTTTATTTCATTGCCCTTTTTGGCAAGTACAGCAAACTTCTTTGACTTACCAGGAGTGCGTTTTGGCTTGTTAAATCCAGCAAAGCTCTCGCCCCTGTACTTAATGCGTCCAGAGGGGGTTCTATCTACGTCTTTTGTCGTTGCCATGTCATATATCGTTGAATAATTCTTAAAATTTTTGTATAATTCTTCTTCCAAGAAGGAGACTACAATGAACAAATTTGCTCACAGGCAACTCATAGTAAAAAAGATGTTATCTTACGCACCTAATCTCTCGGCTCAAGAAGCGCACGATTTCGATGCGCTCGTTTGCAAGGCATTAAAAATTGACCAAGAGGAACATCCACCTCTATTTCTAGACTCTTTCTTATTAGCGTGACTCATTAAATTTCATTATCGTATCAACAAGCTCCTGATCTACAACTTGTGAAGGTAACTTTCTACTAAATGAGTAATCCTTCATTGCCGGATTAAGAAGCCTACCTGATGGAAGTGTTTGGTTTTCTAAAGACTTGAAAAAGTCTCTAAATAAAACTTCTCTCGGCACAGTTTGCAATAAACCTCCTTGATATTCACCAAATAATTGTGAAGGATATGTACTGTGTGGAAACTCTACGTCACTACTTGGCATCCTTGACATATCTAACGTGCTGATTGCACCTCCACTTTCACTTGTTCCTACATTCTTCAATACATCCTCAGTAGCAGCAAATCGTGCTTGCGCTACACTTGGAAACCCAGCATTTTGATAGGGCGCGGTATCCATTAAGCGTACAAATTTTTTCCTTACCTCTGGAGATGCTTTTTCGAGATACGCTCTCAACCCTTCGTCATCTAATTTAGGAAAGTCCTCTACTGCGCTATATGCATCACTTCCAATATTTATATCTGATTTCATTTTCTTGTGAAATTCAGCTAAGTCTTTCTTTTTGATTTTTGCAAAAGGAAGCATTTCTGTAAGCGTTAATGCCGGAAAAGAAGCAAAGTCTATAGATTTTTTACCCATTGCCGTGTAAATCAAGTTTACTGGCAAACCACTTTCTTCAGATAACCTCTCTACCTCATTTCGTATTCTTGTCGTTACTCCTTCCGCAGAAGCCCACACAGCTTTTTCATTTGGATTTAGGCGCATGAAGTTAAAGCCACCATCTAAGGGTACTGGGGTCTTAAAGGTGTTGCCTCCAATACTTACCAAATCGCTTCCAGCTTTACTTTGATCTCCCAAAAGAGGAAACAACACAGAGCCTTGTAAATCCTCTATGCTCAAATCTTTCTTAGGAGCAAGTAACCCCTGATCTACATATCCAATATCAAGCTCAGTAAGAGGCTCAGTCATCAAGCCTTTTGTCTTACCATATCCTAGTGGGTCTATTTGTTCTTTTGTTAGCTGCTTTAGCTTACCAGCCGGAACCCCAGGTATTAGCGTTGCTGCTGTCAGCAATCCAGCCGTTGCCAAGTCACCCTGTCCAAAGGCTGTTCTCGCATCCGCTAATGCGCTGATATCTCCAGTTACAGGCGCAACATCTAAGGTTGTCGGTGCTGCTTGGGCGATGGTAGGGTTTACGCCTAGTGCTGTCAGTATATTAAACGGCACTCTGCGTATTGGGTTTGGGTCTTGACTGAATTGCTGTAATGCTTCGGCATCACTCTTTTGCTTAAACGCCTGTAGTTGTGCTTCACTTGGTAAAAGACTCGAAATACGAAAAGGCTGCGAAAAATTTAAATTGTCCAATAATCCCATTTACACTATCCAATTTGTATCTCCATAGGCAAGCTCACGCCTGTAGCCATAACTCGTGTAACTCTGTCCACTCGCTCTGACGGCCTGTGACGCAAAGGTTAAAACAAACGCATCAGCGAGGTCTGGTGACTTTAGCCCTCTGCGCTTCATCTGATCTTTACCCTCACACTTAAACTTGCCGTTTGACGTAATGCCATAGCGAACACTTGAGAGTTCATGGATAAGGGTCTCGTCCTCCGGCATCTTGCAATCTCTCGCCTCAAGCCATTCTTTCGCTCTAAACCATAACTCATCGCGCAGCTTCATATAGCGTTGTCCGAGGGCAGGGCTTTCGGCTACGTTTACACCTCGTGCCGGAAGATCTAATTCTATGAGTCTATCGACTACGCCACTGCCTAGTCCTATGCTGTCGATAAGAATATCGGATGGCCTCTGGTCATAGGGTACCGACTCATATTCAGCAAGAATAATACCCACTGTCTCCATGAGGTCTTTCTGTGACCAGTTCTTAATCGGCTCAAGTAAAACATTGCCTTTGCGCTTTGCTAGGGCAGAGCGATCTGAGCCAAAGCGCGATATATCTACGCCCCATATGGGCTGTACTTCTTGTGCTTCTACCTCTCTTTTTATCGCGTCTTCGAGAAGGTGTATCGGTATTATTGTATCGTCATCTTGTAGTGGGGGAAGACCCAAACAACGAATACGAAAGATATTGGAGTCTTCGCCATATTGACGCTTCATGTCCTCTATCCAGTCTTTGGATACCATCTCAGAGTCATAGCAAGAGACAGTCATTGTGTGCCATCTGTCGGCATTTTTTCCAAAGGCATCGGCAAAATAGCCCGTGGCAGAGGTGGGGTTGCCCACCATTACTGTCTTTGAGCCTTCGGTGGACATTGCGCCTTGGGCTACTTCAAAAACAATGTCAGGAACACCAGAGGCTTCTTCCACAATGAAGGAGAGTGAGCCATCAACTTCCGGTGTACCATGAAAACCCTGTAGGGCTTCTGGAGAGTCTCTTCGTGCGGTACGTGCAACGGCAAAAGACTCTTTGACATTCTTTAGCGTTATTTTATCAGACGCAAAAACAAGCTCCTTCTGAAAGCCTGTGGGTAGGCGTTTTGCCCATTTCTGTAGTTCTGACCACAGGACTTGCTCTAATTGGTTCGCAGAGTTTGCGGTACAGGGTACTTTGCAAGGTACTCTTGTAAGTAAAAGCCAGAGGATGACCCATGACAGAAAGGCTGTCTTGCCTACGCCATGAGAGCTGCGGATGGCAACTCGTGGCTTTGTGGCTATCGCGTGGAGGGCTTCTTCTTGCCATTTCTGGGGTTTGGCATTGAGGCACGTAGTCACGAATAGCACAGGGTCTTTGCGTAGAGCGAGGAGGGTGTCGGACATATCGCTCATAATTTTTTTTCGCCTATGGGTGGTAGAAAGAGCCACAACCCCCAGGGGGGGTCATGGCAGTTTGAAGGAAGGGTACAATGAAAACTAGTTACGATACAAAGACTCAATGCGCTGATTTGGGAGGGTGTGAGTCAATGTGGGGGTATACAAATACACAGATGCCCGCGCATATTTTTGCGTGGGGGGGTGTATCTGTAATTACAAAATTGCTGCTAAAATCTGCTGGCTAACCACTATATGTTGTGTTTGGTCTTATATTCTCTGTTAAATAATTATTTGTAAAAAGTTAAGTGTTTGTTTTTGTTACATAAAAGAGCAACTAGGCGCATATTGCAGATTATGTTATTTTTTATTTATCGTCCGGCTTAACGTCTATTGTCTTTTCGTTTTGCTCTTTTATAAGGGCGTTCTGCTCTGCGATCCTACCGGCTACGTCCTCAAGAGCTAGCTTAAACTCAGAGCCAAAGCTGTCCATGTTCAATTGCTGTGGTAGGAATTTACCCATTAAATTCAATGTCTTAGACGCATCGACCTCTAATTGATCGGCTAATAATTTATGTAAAGGCTTCTTTCTACGCTCTAAAATCTTGAAAGCAGAGGTCAATTCGCCACGAATTTTCTCTACAAGTTGCTGTCCACCACCACTTCCAGCCGGTCTACCACCTTTATTCTTTGGCTTTTCTACTGCGTCAAACATAGTTTAAAACTTAAAAGATTGTTTATTTTGAATAATTTATTGAAATTTATACTCCACAGCCACTTCAGGCTGATTATATCAATTAAGACACGACTAACTCACATTTGTCTACGTTTATAGATGTTAGTTATGCGTTACTAATCACGATAGCCTTAATTTATTGGCTATTTCATCGAGACCTTCCACCAAAAATCTGTATCTTTTCCTCTTCAAATCACATTCTCCTATAGCCTCATGCTCTACAGCCACGCTAAAAACCACCTCACACTGCCCCTTTGTCATGCACTCCAGCACCTCTTCTAGCTTCTCCTTCGCTCTGAGACTTGCCTCTTGCTGAGACTCGGCATCCATACCTGAACCTCTGACAGTTGTATCTAAGATATTCCTCTGGCTACTTCTTTGCCAATACGCCAGATACCTTTTCTCAAAAACCTTACACGCTTCGAACTGTGCTGGAGTGAGCTTCTCTCTGTGATACGCTCTGTGATAGGGCGTACTATCCTGATTGACGTACACTTTGCTGTCACCCTTCTTGACACGCCTCTGCTCATACCATCCATGCTGTAGCACAAAACTATTTGGCTTTTCCACCTTTTCTCTCCTTGATCGCAATACCTTTGGCTATGCCCCCATATCCAATAACATCAGAAATGGAATCTAGGTGATAAGGCGTTTTCATTAGTCGCGCCACTTTGACCAATATCATCAGCACCGGAACATCAACAGCCTCAATCCTATCCTTGCCTTTGAGATACACATTGAACAAGTCAGCCGTGTCTTGCATATTCGCTAAAGGCTCACCATAGTTCTTTCCTCTCTCCGATATCAACTTCCCCACCTCCGATATCAAAGACCCGTAATCTACATTCATTTCTCTTTCTCCTTCCGTTTTATTGAGGAGGAACTTCTCCCCTCTGTACCTTATCCTCAGTAGTCATCCCCTCTAAAGAGGGGATGATATACTAATGAGGAAGAAAATAAGGTGCTTTTCATGTTGAGGATTGCTTACGTTTTGATGAGGATTGTTGAGGAAATAACCCCTTCTTTTTCATCCTTCGCAACCTCTCTTTTGTCTCTGGTTTTAGCACTCGCAACTGCTGCATCCTCTCATCTTTAGTGATAGGTTTGAGCCTAAATCGTTCCTCTAAATCGTCCTTTGTCATGCTCTACTCCTCTAAAATTTTATTCCCCTGACAGTAGAATTTTGTCATCCTTCCCTGTCTTCCGTCATGGTCTTCATACACCTCCACAACCCCCGTCCGTACCCACTCTTTGAGTATCGTACTCGCCTTACTCCTCGCCAATTTATCGCTATCCTTCATATCCAACTCCAACACCTCAATGATGATCTTTCCAGCCCAATTCTCAGCCCTAGGACTAAACTTTGGTCTCTCACTCTCAATCCGTCTTTGTATTTTGCGCCCCAACTCTACAGACATTCCACTAAACGCATCAGGGAACTCCCACTTCACTAACACCGCACAACTATCCCCATTATCCAGTGCATGAGACTTTTTCTCAAACCACAGTGCTTTGTCCATAGGTCTCGCTAGATTGCTCTTTCCCACCTCAACCCTGAAGTGATTGACATGGCTCTCAAGACCTGCCTTATCCGCTTCTTCCTTTGTCATAGGAGACAACACCCTGGCACTTCTGACTGCTGCTATGAGAGAAGACCCACCCCTCGCACTTTCTACATTTGTGTCTAAACCATTCCCCTTACGCGTATGATGCACCAGTTGAATCGAGAGCGAACAACTATCAGCCAAATCCGATAGCCTCTTTGCCAATGTCCTAAACACTTCATTGGTCTCCCCGCTTGTAGTCATATTCGCCAATGGGTCTGCACAGAATACATCAATGCCCTTATCCTTACAAAAGTCCTCCAACAGCTTAAAACTTCCCTCGTTGATCTCTCCTTCAAATCCTTCACTCAACAGAAGGTCATAATCCCTACCACTGGCTATATACAAATGATCGACCAACTCCTCTTGCGGTACATCAAAATGCTCACACGTTGCCACACAACGCCTCTGTATCTCTTCCATTGGGTCTTCTCCATTGAAATACAGCACCTTTAGCCTTTGCGGTGGCTCTACACCCAACAAATTACGTCCAGTAGCCATCGCTATCATTTCTGTAAGACACAAGGTAGATTTACCTACACCGCCTGTAGCAATCGTAATACTAGCGAAATTCCGTATGTAATGATTGTCATAGAGAAACCTACGCGGTGGTATAGTCATTGCGTCTACGACAGACCATGATTGAAAGGGTACTGTACTCTCCGGCTTACACTTGATTGACGGGGCATCCTTTACGAGCTTGTCAAACTCTTCCTTAGACCCTAGCCACCCAAAGTAATCCGTTATATCTTCCTTCTGATTAGCCACAGGCAGATGCACCACCTTTAGACTACTGCATACACTCTTGAGCTGCTCTACAACCTTATCTGCGTGTTTGCGCCCCTCATCATCGTTATCCGGCACAATGACACAATCTCTACCTGAGAAGTGACTGTTTAACTCCACCTTCCAGTTACTAGCCCCAAAGCAGTTCGTTGTAGCCACATACCCCATCTTCGCTAGTGTATTTGCGTCTTTTTCCCCTTCAACGATATAGATGACCTCATCACGCCTATCATATATATCCTTCAGCCTGTAAGGTACTTGCACAACGCCTTGTAAGTTCCAAACATAGCCGGTTCCATTCATTCTGCGAGGCCGAAACGTCTTAGGCTCAAAACGTACTACCTCGTAGAGCGTCTTCCCATCCTTATCAGTGTAGGGATATATATCTTTAATATTATCTCTGTTCTTCGGCTCTTCATACTTTTTGAGATAGTCTATGTGATCGTTAACGTGTTCTTTTATTAAGTCGATCAAACCGCCCCCATAACCCAGCTCATGGTTGTAAAAAGTGTGTTTACCCAAGTCCAAACTTAAAGAGCCATGCGTTCCCCATCGTAATTCTTTATCATTAGATAGCTTCTTGTTAGGCTCTCCAAGTAAATCTATCGCTATTTCTTTTGTATGTTGATATATCATTACACCCACCCAATAGTAGGGGACTCAATATTACCCTTACTCCAAATAAACCACGCCAACGCTAACATCCCACCAGAATGAGGCTCACCATTCTTCATCAATGCCTGTCTTTGACTAAACACCCATACTTTTTCTGGTGGATATCGTTTAAAGAAATTACGCCTTGCTACACCCTCCAGAAAGCTCAGTTTTAGGAGCAATGCCACTTTATATCTGGACAGCTCTAATGCCCTCTCAGCGAACTCCAGAGCGTTCTTAAATGGGGGATTAGTCACGATATTATCGTGTTTTTGAGTCTCCATTAGAAAGTCAATACGAGGTGTACCATAGCCTCTATCTACGAGGTCACTGGAGAAGACCTTATATCCATGTTTAATTAAAACTTTTGAAATATGCCCCTGACCGCAGCAAGGCTCATAAATATTACCTCTAAAGGTTGTTACTCTCAAGAGCTTCTCAGTTGACTCTTCAGGAGTAGCATAAAAATCATTCTTTTCTCTATTTGCACTGAAGCCTACTATTTGTTGTGCTTTATTCATGGCAAATCCTCATAATAGGAAATGACACTACGACAATTCTTCTTAGTTGATATTGGGTCTCGTACCTGATTAACAGCCTCTGCAAGACGCACACACTCTTTATGATTATCAAACACAAGCCTATGCACTTCGACATTAGCGGTTTCTATGTCCGTTATTGTTATCAGATACATTGTGTACATTATTATCTCAATCACCCTCTGCCTCTATGATTGCTCTTGCGATGATTTCTGGGATTGTGGGGATGACGGCATTTCCAATTGCTTTGAGTCGTGCTGCTCTGTCTTGCTTTTCGGTTGTGACTCTTGGAACTCCGAACTCACTCTCGTCCATCCTATCGGATAATCCATCAGATAACTTTCCACCCAGTCTGGGTTCAAAGCTCCTTCTCCTGTGTTCCTCACTTCTGGGTGATTGCCCAACATCCTTTGCATCTTGCCCTCTGGTCTCCCAGCTTTGTGTTCCGATGCTGTTGGCGTTGGAAACATTCTTTGGTGTACTTGTCTTGGGAGGCTCATTCTTTTTCTGTTTTCCTTCCAATCTGAAATGTTTCCGCTGTCCTTGTAATCCCTCGCTGTAGGGGTCATCCAAGTCTTTTCTGTTTCCAAATAATTCACTGCATCCTTCAGCTTCACTCCCCATCGTACCCCTTCCTTGTTGACTCTGGAGAACGACCCGTCCTTCAGTTCCACGTTCTTCACTAATCCCCCCTCTGTGTCTGCTACTCTCGGAGTGGGCAACAATCCAGAGTCGTTGTCGTTCGTGTTTAAGGTTCGTGGCGCAAGCTGGAATATTGAAACAGACTGTCTGATAGCCTGATGTTTCCAAGTCAGTAGCCGTTCTCTCGAATACCAGGGGAAGTGTAGCAAATCCGCTGACATTTTCGCCAATAATCCACTGAGGTTTAAGAGAGGAAATAACTCTGTACATTTCTGACCAGAGATCACGACCCTTTTCATCCTCAGTTCCTTGTCTAAGTCCGGCTTGTGAGAAGGGCTGACAGGGGAAGCCCCCTGTGATGATGAAGGGTCTTCCATGCTCGTGAATAAATCTTTCTGTGTCAAAGCTCTTTATGTCCTTAATAATGGGAACATTCCCAAAGTTCTTTCTGAGTACCCTGTGGCAAAACTCGTCATACTCACAAAAGGCAATCGTCTTAAATTTCCCTGTTCTCTGTAGTCCAAGAGCAAAACCCCCAATCCCACTAAATAAATCTAAATGCGTATACATAAAAAAAGAGGGGGCAGTTACGCCCCCAGTTGACAGGTATTTTTAGAAAGGAATCTCGTCATCAGGAAGATCAGGGTTTGCATCCTGAACCACAACAGCATCCTCTTTTACTGGTGGCTTATCGGTCATAGTGTGCCATGACTTCACTTCAAACTCAGGGATACGAGTTTGCCCAACCCCTATCTTTTCTAGTCTTGCGCCTGTGTAAGATAGCAACACAGCTTTGCCCTCATTCTGTTTTACCTGTCGACCAACGACATTCCACAACTCAGAAAAGCCTTTCATAACACCTACGCCATTAGCAGACCATTCGCGCCATCCCTTATCCTTGATCTTTAGCATTACTGAGAACCCACGCTTATGATCTGGTGATGGGGAAGGGGCTTTCTTGCCTAGCTTCTCATCCCATGTCCATTCTGGAGCTTGTCCTTCGGCTATCTTGCCCCAACCTACCTTTAAGGTGCTTGGGTCTAACAATACATCCTCTAGCTTAATTTCATCGCCATCAGCTATCCACGCATTAACACTTGGCTTAAAGCGTATATACTCACTGTTACCCTCAGACATTAATCCTAAATCAATGACTTCATTCATTGTTCTCTCCTTCTATTTCTGTTTCTGTTGCTTTGAAGCCCAACATCCAGCCCATATCTTTTGCGAACTGAATCATGACTTCCTCTGGAATGACATAAAGACGTTTCTTGTTATCAGCCCTACAGATCAACATCTTTGCGCCATCTTGCTCTAGCCACTTGTATAAAGACGCAAAACCAGTTCCGTTCCTACGCCTTTTAACTTCGACCAGAAGCCCATTTAGCTCGACATCGCCAGCTAAATTCTTTCCGTAATGCTTAAACGCACCACTTGCTAATATTCTTTTGCATGGCACTCCTAGTCCTTGCCATAGCTTGACTACCTCTCGTTCAACCTCATACCCACGCCTCTTATTCGTCACCATAATAAATATTCCTTGCATTGGTTACGGCTTCAGCAAGGTTATTTTCTTTAATCTTTTGCTTGAGCCTTTCCTGTATTCTGGCGTTCAATCCTTCTCTGAGAACTTCATCTGCCACTTGCGACATAGACTTATAGGTATCCGCTTGCGCTTCCTCCTTGAGCATCCTTCTAGTCTCCGGACTCAATAATAAGATTTGTTGCTCACTTTCACTCATGCCTATCACCTATATAATTTTTATATAATATATATATATTGTACTTGAAAAAGGTTTATAGATGTATTACAAGGGTTAATAGAAGATATATTAATGTTAGAAGGAGAAGTTAATCATGGGTCAAGTAGCAGAATATGAAACAAAAAGAGCTTATCTTTGTTATGACTTTGGGTATGAGTTAGCCGTTAAATGGTTTGGTCAAGAGGTAGTGGACTCTCTCCCAAAAAATAAGTCTGGTAAAACACAAGGTATGGTTGTTTGGAATAAGTGTACTCGTGGTGGTTGGCATCCTCTTTATTATAAATCTTCTGGTAGTATCGAAAAGAGAGTTGGTTCTGTTGTAGGTAAAGTTCTTTATCGAACTGATTGGACATTCATTCCAATGAAAAAAAAGAGCGTTGCTATTAATACAGAAGTAGCTTCAAAAGGCGATCACAAAGAAACTTGGTATTAAGTTAAAAGGAGAAGGAAATGAAACAATGACACTTGCCATAGGATACAAACGTATCCGTTACGGCTCTAATGAAGGAGCAATGCTTGACGAGGAGATCGTAGAGTTTTGCAAGACCCTTGGGTTAGAGCTACTAGAAATATTTACAGACACGTTTCGCAGTGCTGTAACAGATAAAAACATCTCTGGACTCAAAGAAGCGATACAAGCCGTATTCGTAAATAAGGATTGCGTCTTGGTAACATCAACGCTTTTGGAGATGGAAGAAAACCTACCCTGTGTGGAGTACATCATAAAGACAAGAGTACCAATGCGCTCCACCAAAGACCCTGACATGGATGTTGTGTCAATTAGGGGATTTATTCACAGAGCAGAGAAAATGATTATTCATAGAAGGGAGAAACACGCTCAAAGAATAAAGAGGGGGCATGAACACGCTAGACGCTATGGAAAGAAGTTTGGCAGCAAGAAGATACTTGAGGCTGTAAAGAAAGCCTCAGTGGTCAAACGTGAGTCCGGTGATGCGTTCAGACGCAAGATAATGCCTCACATAAAGGAAATAATGGAGAAGGAAACGCCACCAGTTACCCTTGCAATGATTAAGAGGGGATTGGAAAAGAGAAACATTGTGACACGTACAGGCAGTAGAACGTGGCACGTTACAACCATCAGAAACTATCTCAGGAAGGAGAGGGGCGATGAATAAGAAAGTAGACCTAAATGATTTGAAAATATTTAATTCACCAGACGATCTTGCAGAGTATCATTACTTGCCAAAAATATTAAAGCGTAGTCTTGAGTTTGATTTAGCAGTCCATAAAAATCTATTTGAAGACAAGCCACACATTACCGATGAGATTGATGATAAGTGGATAACTTTTTTAAATAGGGGTATGTATCACCGATCATTTACACGAGCAACTTCTTTAGCACGAGCCGAAAATAGGTGGTATACCTTGGGGGAAATATCTACCAAGATATTTGCATCTCCAAAATCAGTCCGAAATATTTTCAATCAGTGTCGTGATTTAAAGATGATTGATTATAAACATAGGGGCAATCGCCTTATTTTACAGTCTACTGACAGAGGCTTTCGTATGTGGAAACGCTACACCAGATTAATGATTTCTACAATTACACACGAATTTGACGATTATTTTCGTGATATGCAAGAGTATCAAAGGCTCAAAAACATGGTAGACCCTACCAGGTTAGACCCCCAAAAAAAGGAAGAGGCTACCAATTGATTTATCTTTTATTACACATTTATACTACAAGGAGTAACGCTTAATATGGATGATGAATTGAAACACGAGATTAAATATCACGAGAGGCGATTGAGTCCTAAGTCGATGCAAGAGCGTATTCGACAGGAACGCTATTACATGAAGACAGTAGGGTTAAACACTTACTCTTCACGTGTTGCTGTTCCTTGCTCTCACCCAGATCATTTCAAAAATGCTTTGAAGTGTTTCAGGGATTTACTGGCACGACTTGAGGAGATTGAGATTGAACGGCAGCAACCCAAAACGTCTGACGTTAGTACCTTATATACTATGAAACAGGCATTGACCGATTGTAGCCAGAAGCTTAAAGAGATGGCTGATTATTCTCTAAAGTATCCTAAAGCTCCGTATGTCGATTTTCGGAATACGCGATAGGAAACAACGCTGTAAGTGATGTGTCTTGTAAATGAACACATTTAGTAAATGCAAATGATTGATTTTATTGCATAATAATATTGAGCAGAAGTAACGAGTAAGAGAGTAGGAGTTGAGATAGTTGGTATAAATGATTGATTATCTTGGGTAATATTAATAACGGCTGGGTAATTGGGTAAAGTCTATTTGGCGCATAATATATATTTGGTTAAGACCAACGCTAGCCTAGACAGACTAACCTGACTAACCAGCCTAACTAAAGAGGTTAGGTTATGTTAATAGATTTATGTAAGCTAGTATTTATTATAGTAGGTCTTATTATTTTAGCGTATCTTCCTGTAATCCATGCGAGTTCGTCATCATGGTAGGGAAGATAACAGATAATGAATTTTTATCAGGGTCACTCATTCCGGCATTGATGGATGATAACCCTTTTATGACTCCAAACACCCTTTTGACCAATATCTTAGGGCAAAGAGGTATCGCACCTTTCAAAGTCCAAGAAGTAGAGCAAAACGAGGCTATGGAGTGGGGTGATATACATGAGCCTAATATCATCAAGAAAACGGCTGATAGACTAGGCATCAATAACTTTACAGATAAAGTGCGAGTACCATATCACTATCATCACGATGGCAAAAAGCTCTTCTCTGTGTCTTTAGATGGCATCCTTCATGTACCTAGCAAAAAGACTATCACTATAGACGATAGATCAACCTTTGCGCCAAAAGGTATAAACCTTGATTTTGATATTGAAGGTGATGGTAACCTAGAGGTCAAAACGACAAAAACCTACTTTCGTGATGTACCACAACCCTATCTAGGAGTGTGGCAGCTACAGGCTGGTCTAATGGCTACAAAGCGTAAATGGGGGGTAATAGCTATCTTGTATAGTGGCTCTCAGTTGTGTCTGTATTTCTACAAAGAAGACGCAGAAATGCAGAAAGCTATTATTGAGAAATGCCAAGACTTTTACACAAGAGTTGAAGCTATAGAGAAGGGGGGTGAGATAGGAGACTATATGTATCCATCAAAAGACCCAAATGATTTAGCTTTGGTCTTTGATAGCCATGATAGTGATGCGCCTGTAGTTGATCTTGCTAATTGTGGTGATGAAGTAATTGAGATACATCAACTCAAAAGCATGATTAAGACCTCTCAGGAACGCATAAAAGAGTTAGAGGCCGTTGTGATGAAGGAGTTGGGAAATGCTGAGAGAGGAGAGATTTACAACACTCTTGGAGAGACAACCCACGTAGTGAAATGGATAACCAGGCACTATAAGGCGCAACGTCCTACAATGACAAAAGCCAAGCCGGAGCGTTATGAGAGAGCCAAGTCTTTAACGATAAAGGAGATGTTGTGATGGTACAGTTTGCTAATGAGTCTCAGAAGAAAGTGTACTTGTTTATTAGCGAGTACCTAGAAGAGCATGGCTTCTCACCCTACTATAAACTTGTATCTGAAGCCACAGGACTATCGGTCATGCAAGTCGGTAGAGTCGTTAATAAACTTATTGATAGAAAGATGCTGCAACGCATAAGCGCAAAGCAAGGGTTAGTGATGCCTAAGTCAACTCAAAGTGAGGCGCATCAATAAAGGGTCTTCTTCCCTGTGACCTTCGGAGATCAATGTATTGTGTCATCATTGCTTCGGAGGTCATTTCTTGTTCACGCATACTATTAATATGCCAACTTGCCCCCCAACGTAAATCAACCTCTGTCTCCTTACTTGCCTCTTTCATAGCATCAGCTATCTCGTCATAGAGATTTAATTCCCATGAAGCACGACCATCAATATACGCCATCAAGTCTACAGCTTTGCCTTCCAAGTGCTTACTCTTCATAGTCTTACTTGCGCCTTTGGCAACAAGAGCCTCTTGCTCCTCAACAGTTCTCATTCCACAGATAACACCAAAGTCAATCTTTGTCTTTTGTATTGCTAGTTTTACTGTCTCTTGGAGTGCTGGGTCTACGCCAGCTAATCGTTGGAAACTTCTTTGGCTTAGTTTGAACATTCTCTTCCTCTTCTTTTTTCTGGATGTAATTAACCCATTCAAGGTTCATATCGGACGCAAAACGACAGTAGTTACATATGCTGTCTTCATCCTTCAATTGATGACCGCAGACGTTACATTTGATTTGCGTCACTTAGACTTTCTAGTCTTCTTCTTGCGTGAGGTACTTTTTTTCTGTGGGAAGATAGACATTATAAAACGCTCCACACTCGATACACAGGAGCTTAGTAAGCCTTGTATATTTTTCATTAAATATTTCATCAAAGTCCTCATGCTCTGTCTTGATTGTGTCTCCATCGCAATGAAAGCATTTCATTCTTTTAAATTATTCCTTGCTACGCCTTTAAACTTCTCAAAGCTCCTACTGGCTGATAAGCCAAGTAATGAAAGAGTTAGCGTTAGAAGACCCTCTGTCTGTATCTCTGGAAGGGGTATATCTGCACCACTTACGGCTACAATCCAGTTAGCTATAGGCGCAAGGAAAAAAGACCATGCTAATCCCAAAGCACAAATCCACATAATCGCTGGTCTTGCTCCGGCTACAAAGATGCTAGAGTGTTTGGCTTGTGCTAGGTTTATATCTGCTTGTGCCTTTTGCAGCCCAATGATGGATTGCTCTAGTTGTGCCTTTAGTTCATTAGACTTGTCCTTGTCTTCAATAAACTTATCGACAATAGGCGCAACCGAACTTAAAATATTTGATATCATGTCTTTTTCTTTTTCAATAAATCAGCATCTGCTTTTCGTGCGCCACCTTTGCCACTGACGAAAGAGTTGACTCTTCCTCTAGCCCAGGCGGTCATTGATACGTTTTTACTACCGGAGCTAAGATACGCCCCTTTGCCCCTTTGTAGAACTTTCTTTAACTGTCCATAAGTAAAACGGCTGTTCTTTGCTTTATCTCTTAGAAACGCTTCGTCAGACTTACTTACGCTTCCTTTTCCTTTTCCCTTGCTTGGCACGACTCTCACTCACTTTCTTTATGTTGATGTATTCGCCTCGTTTGTACTTCTCTCTTGTCTCCAGTATTTCTTTCTCTTTTGCCTTTTTGTTTTTTGCGCCTGTGAGGTACTTCTTGGGTACACCCTTTTTTGTTTTGGCTACTCTCGCAAACTTACGGCTCATCTTTTCTTCTTTTTCTTCTTCTTGAGTTTCTTAAAATCAGCAGCCGTAATTTTATCTCTGGGCGGTGCTGTTCTCGCTAGCTTCTTTTGTTTTGGTGAATACATTGAAAATGGCATTATCTCCCCACTGCTTTTTGTGAGGCACGATGCGCCTCTGTGAACGACTTTCCTTTTTTCATACGCTTCAACATATCGCGTAGGTGTTTAGCTGTATGATGCTCTCCATGCCGTTTCATGGCTGTCTGTTGCCTTTTATTAAGGGCTGATAGGTCTACACCTTTGACTTTCATTGTTTGGTCTCTCCATTCTTTTTAAACGCATTAGACGCAATAAATGCCCCTATGATACCCATGTTGGATATCACCCACGTAGAGGCTATACTTGAGAGCATATCAAGGCGGTCTAGCGGTACGATAGGCAACATAAGTATAATAATAAAAGCTGTGACGCTGATAGCGGAGAACCAGACCATATATCTTTGTTGATCTTCTTTCTTATCTTGGTTCTCAAGACGTATCATCCTTTCGCGTAAAGCAATCTCATTATCGGTAATAATATTATCGCCATTGGTATCTGCCTGTTCCCAGACAGACCCCTTCTGTAGCTTCTTCTGCGTCATTTGTTAAAACTCTCATTTAATGAATCGACAACACTATCAATGTTGGGTTCAGACCCCCAGGGATCATAACGGCAGAGAAATTCTTGGGGGCAAGAGCCTTCAACAACTAGCGAATAGGTATTATTTGCACCTTTATAAAGACACACTTGCTGTCCATTCTTTGCCTTTTTACGCTTGTATCTCCGGCACGTAATATACTTTGGGTCTTCGCGCATACCCTTCCGTATCTCTTGCTCAAATGTCCAATCGGAGAACTTCTTGAGAAAGCACGTAAAGCAGTTTTTGATATTATCGCTTTGGGCTAGCTGTATGATCTCATTGTGTCTATAGACACATATCCACTCAAAAGCACTTTGGCTAACACTGGATTCATGTTTTTTTACAGCGTAACACTTAGGCTCACCAATCAACGAGGAATACGGCAATAACACCCATAACAGCAACGATAGACCCAAGAATAATCCATACGAGTAATTTGAGGTCATTCATCATTTCAGCACGTTGGGCTGCCTTTTGTTTTGCTAGTTTTATCTGTGCTTCTTTGTATTCCTTAATACGCTTCTGGCGTGTCTCAAGGATTCCTTGAAACGTGCCATGTCCAAAGCGATTATCTATTAGGAGTTTGATTTGGTACATTTCTTCTTCAGCGAGTTTTGCGTCAATCGTTTCAGACGCAATGGAACTAATAGAGAACTGCCCTGGGGCTACCTTTTTATTCTTTGCTTTATCTATGCGTGATTTGCTATCAAGAAGCTGGTCTATTTGACTGGCAATATCACGTACATCATTTGCTGTGCCTATCGCACTCTTTATACCATCAACAGCAGCTTTAAATGCAGCAGCAGCAGCTATGGCTTCTCCTACACCGAAAACCAATGATTTCTCCTACATTAAATTACAATACGAGTTGTACGAATATTCCAACAGTCACAAGGAAATATGCCCCTACAGAGCCAATAAGAATACGCTCTAGGCGTGACACTCGCTTTTCAACGCCTTGCATTTGAGTCTCAATGATTGCCAGCTTCATCATGATCTGGCTGATATCTGCTTTGGTCATTCGTCAGCGTCCTTGATGGTCAGTCCTTCTTCTTTTACTTGTCTTAGTATTTCTGCGTAGTGTCTGTTAGCAGGGTCTAGTGGTATCCAACAGTCTACTTTATCAATAGTTGCTTTAATTGAACTTATCTTATCATTTGTGGGATTTTTGCTATATTGTGCTGATTCTATTTTCATATTATAACTCCGAATCAAATGTTACATCTCTACCAAAAACAAAGGTATCTGTGTCTGCGGAATTTGCTCTGTAAGCAAGTTGCATAGCAACACCAGATAACAACTCATCTGAAGCATTTTCTGTGCTACTTATAACGTTTGAGAAAGTACCACCACTAAATGTTTTTGTTGGTGTGGCTCTCATTTGAGTAACATAATAATGCGTAAAAAAATTATATTCGTTACTTCCATTAGATGTCCATCTTCTAGCAAAAGCACCCTTTTGAAAATACCTCTCACACTTAGCCAACGTCCTCTCAAAAGGCTCTCTCTCAAATGTTGTTGCGTTCTGTCCTACTTCTAACTGAACTCCTGTGAGATACCAATTATTGCTAGTGCTATCTGCAAAGTTTATTTGATTTGACGTTGCACTATCAAAACCACTTGCCCATTGGTCAGCAGTCACTTGTAAGTTTGATCCTGCTGTTAAAGTAAAGCTCAGTTGTAGTTCATTGGAGTTGTCATTTGCAATAGCCGTGGCACCAGAATCAGGAGGAAAAGTTAAAACGAATCTTTGCCAACTTGTTGTAATTGAATATTCTTTTACATGATGTTTTCCACTACTACTTGCGTACAAAGATGCACACATAATTCCTGTTTTCCCATCTGACCTTGCATAAAAAGATAATGTTATTGGTTGAGTTTTAATATCATAGTGTGAGCAATTAAAACCTTCTATTCTTTGCATGATAGAACTGGATTCTCCTGCGGCAACTGCACTTTCAGCAGTTGTAACGTCCATCTTTAAGGCTGATGTTATTCCTGCTTCTTGGAAAGGCAAGCTGTCAATACCAATGGAAGCAGTGTCTTGAGTCATTGTAAATCTAGCTTGTTCTGTTCCTGCTTCTCTACCAAAAAGCCATCTGTCACAAGTAAAGTACCCACTAGATGCACCAATGCCTGTACTTGATGTTCCCCTCTGTGCTACATTCATACTTCCATTCACGAGAATATTTTTATTAGCTCCACCACCACCTGCGTTGATGTTGCCAATAAGGTTTGCTAGATTTCGCGCTATTGACATTAGCTATTCTCCTCTTTCTGTAAAGACGCAATCAATTGATTTGTGTAGACTTGTAACGCTATTTGCACCTGGTCTAGCTCCATCTTTGCCTGTAGTTGCTTCGCTTGTAGACTGCGTATTTGCGTAACAACATATTTCTGCGTATCGTCAAATGCTTCTGTGGGGTACTCTTTGCCATCAATATTAATTACGTTTTGCATTACTTCGCCTCCAATGCTGTTACCTTGGCTTCAAGTGTTTCTATCTTTGCTACTGCTTCCTGTAGTGCCTTTGTGAGTAGTGGCACAAGCTTAGACTGGTCTATGCCTTGGTACACATCTTCTGTTTTTGTTTTTGTCCAAGTTTGTCCATCATCCTTTTTAGTTTCTGTTTCTAAAACATTTTCCTTAATAACATTACCGTCTTTATCTTTAATAGTGCCTAAATCTTGTGTTTCATCCTTTTCACCACTGATAGCTTCAGGAACTATTGATTGTACTTCATGTGCCAAAAAACCATCTACTGTTGTGTCTTTGTCTGCCTTAAAATTAAACCTACTTGGCTTGAGTTGCTTTAATCTAGTTGTAGCATCCCAATCAGTCACTACGTTTTCTTTAATTCTGTAGTCGGAGGATGTAACATATGATGTTGATGTAGTTTGAGTTTTAATTTGCCCTACTACTCCATTACTATTGATGAAAGAAAGCATGGTGATTTCGCTTGCCGTTCCACCAACACTTATTCTAGGTGCAGTTACAGTTGGGTTGCTTAGCTGTACTCCTGCCACACTGGTTGATGGCTCTCCTGTACACGCTACAAGAACTCGACCACTGCTATCAATCCTCATGCGTTCACTAGGCGCACTAGAACTAGCATTAGCAAATAAGATTTGACCATCTGTATTTTGTAATATATACGAACTAGGTTTAGAGCTATCAAAATTTGTAAATGAAGCATTTGTAGCCAAATATAAGTTCTGACCATGTAATAAAGCGGAAGCACTTGTTCCTGAATAATAACTCTGAATTATTGCATCTGCATCATTATTTGTATTTTGAAAACGTATTCCATTACCTGTTCCTCCTGAACCAAAAGAAGGCGATGGAACCGTTAAATCTGCGTCAGGAGAGGTTGTGCCAATACCCACGTTGCCACCGTCTGCAAGTATCAATCTGTCGGCTACACCACTTTCAGTAAACTCAAGATGATTGTTTGTTGGGTCATAGGCAATACGCCACTGGTCTGTGCCGTTTTCTGTAAATTGAATTTTTCCGCTATGCGAGGTGTCACTGCTATCTAACTTGAGAACCCCATCGTTACCACTAGCGCCTGTGATGTGCATACCATTTGCGTCACTGCCTAATGACGGACTTGATGTGCCAATACCCACGTTTCCACTGCTATCAATCCTCATTCGTTCTGTTTGAGCCGTTCCAAACTTCATAGCTCTATTGTTTTGTTCATAACCAATGAAACCATCAAAACGTGCATCACCACTTGTTGCATCAGAAAAATGAATTAACCCTTGACCATCGGTAGCTGTAACAAAGGTCATTCCACTGTCAGCATCTGATGTACCACCAATAACAAGATTAGCTGCTCCAGCAAGTTGGGAAGATGGGCTAGTGTTTCCTATACCCACATTACCACTGCTATCAATGGTTAATCTATCGCTACCACCAGTCTTAAAGTCAATCTGGTCATCCGTATCTGCGGTAATAGACGTATCCCCATCAGCATCAAGAATAAATTCTGTGCCATTGAGATCAAGTCCAGTGGTAGTACCATTGAAAACAACATTGCCCCCAAATGTACCGCCAGTGCTTGCTTGAACGGCATCAGCGACAGTAAAAGACTTAAATGCATAAATAGTTAGCTCATCGGACGCTGCTGCTCCAGAACCTAATACGACGCTTGTACCAGAAGTTGCTGTAAAATCAGTTGCGTCTAATATGACACCATTCAAAGCCACAATAATATTACCAATCACATAGCTTAATGTTGCAGAGTTGGCATCACTTCCAGAGAAGGTAGTTTGACTTGCTGTCGCTACATACTTGTACTTTGTAAAAGACGCACTACCACTAGCAGAGGCTGCAATCCAATTTGCGCCATCATACACACGCATTTCACCATCAGTTGTATTGAAATACAACATTCCTGTAGCCAACGTCGTATTGTCATTTGTCGTTGCCGGGCCATCAATACTAGAGTTAAATGTTCCAAATACACCATGTCCTGTAAAGGTGAGCGATGTACCAGACCCAGCACCAGTTGTAGCCTCAGAGATATTTATTGTTGTGCCATCAATCTTAATAACATTTGTGCCTGTGGCTATATTTGTTCCTGTTATGAGTTGCCCCACCTCTATACCAGACGCAGACGCAACAGTAATTTGTGAGCCACCACTTGAGAAAGTACCAGTAGTAGACGCAGAAGATGCCGTATCACTATCTGCCATTGTGCCTAGATATTTATCGTCAAAGCTATCAAATGCACCAGCAGCGAGAAGGGCAGAAGCAGCAGCAGAATTAGCCGAGGTTTGGCTATTCGACTCAGAAGTTGAGGCAGCAGAGGCACTTGATGCAGCAGCCGTTGCAGAGCTTGCAGCAGCAGTAGCAGACGTTGCACTTGCTGTAGCACTGGTGGCACTTGCGCTTGCTGATGTAGCCGATGCTGTCGCAGAAGTCTCAATGAAATCCTTGGTTGCTTTGGCAGAGGGAATAGTATCATGGCTAGACGATACGCTTGATAGATCAGTATCTAATACGCCACTCTTTAGATTATCGACCTCAAGATTAGACACAGTATTATTATCTGCGTCTATAGTCTTGTTAGTGAGTGTTTTTGATGTTGCTGCAAGATAGGTGTCAAAAGTATCAACACTTGTATGACGCATTGTACCGCTATCATTCGTGACAATACCATCAGCTCCAGCAACAGCCGTAGTGCCAACACTTGTAGACCCATCGGTAATATTTAGCTCTGTGGTTGTCGAGGTTACGCCATCTAATAGATTTATTTCTGTTGTGGTAGAGGTAACGCCATCCATAATATTAAGTTCAGAGGTTGTTGCCGTAACCCCATCCATAATATTCAGTTCTGTAGCCGTAGCCGTGACATCTGTACCGCCTATATCAAGCGTTGTCATGGACACTTCACCAGCGACTGTCAATAGACCACTTGTCAATGTCAGTAGGTCTGTATCAGATGTATGCCCTATAGTTGTGCCGTCGATATTAATATTATCAATGACAGCCTGAGTGACCGCAGAGTTTGTGCCTAGAGTAATGCCATCAATAGCACCACCATCAATATTAACACTTGAAGAACTGAAGTTATTTGCTGTAACGCCACCACCATCAGCAATAGTAATAGCTGCATCGCCATCGGTGAATTGTATCGCTGGAGTCTTTATAGCAGTAGTCGCAGTAATATTTACCCCTGAAGGTGCTGTAAGTGTAGTTGTTCCAGCGTTTAAATCAGCAAGTGTAGCCATCAATGCTCTCAAGGCATTATTGACATTACTTGGAGCCATACCCTCCGATATGTCTATAGATTTAATGTCTGTATTATTTGCGTCTGTAGCATCAAATTGTGTGATGTTATTTTTTGCCATTTATTACCTCAATACAATGGAACTGTTTGACCAAGCAAACCTTCTTCGACATTAGATTGACCTCCCACGCTTGGAGTTGCTAATGAAAGAAGGTTTGAATTTCTCATTATTCGATTTAGAAAGTTTTGACCTAAATCTGAGTAGAGACCCCTTTGAACAAGAGGTACTGTTGTGGCTACAAAAGGGTCTATGCCTATACCATATCCCAATAGACCACCACTTGCTAAAAGGCGTGAAGCTGTTCCAGACTCAGGCAAAGTCTCTCCAATCGTTCTTTGTCCAGCTACAGCTAAGTCTTGTAAAGGGGCTTGTCCTTTAGCAACATTAATTTTTCTTTTTGTAAGGTCTGAAGATTTAATACCTTGCATCAACATATTTGGAGTAAAAACACCATCATTTTTTGCAGCACTTACTGTTGCCCTTAAAATTGGCATCATGTTTCTATATGCTCTGTCTGCATCTCTTAGTTGTTTTGATGCGGTTGGATTTTGAACCAACAATTCATTACGAAAAATACTTTTGATTTCTTTAAGTGCTTGTGCGACTTCTCTTGAGCCTGATGTACCTTTACCAAAATTTGTGATTAATTTACCTAAATCTTCGTCAATTGATTTAATCTCTGCGCCTTTTAACTCACCATTTCTTATTCTAGGACTAATTACTTTTTTAATTTGTTTGTTTACTATCTTTTGAGCATTTTCTGTAAGAACTAAATTTTCAACATTTTCTTCTATGCTGTCGAGAACAGTTCTTGCATTTACTAGACTCAAATCATCTGTCAAAGCACTTTTATACGCTTTATCAATGAACGCAGTGGCTTGTTCAATAGCATCTGGAATAGCCGTACTTTGATCGAAAATAAATCGCTTGGATGGTATGCTATCTTTCAAAGGCTCTAGAGCTTGATTTATAGAAGCAAGATTAAAATCTTTCCTAGCTCTTAATTGTTTATCAGTTACAGCAGAGCCACCAAGTGGAACGCTTGTACTTGCGTCTTCTAATTTTTTTGCTGCTCCTCCTAATGTTTGACCAGGAGTTAAGCGTACACCTCTATCAATGAGCATTTCAGCTTCAGGTGTTGCAGAGACCTTTCCAATAAACTTTGTAAGTCCAGCAGCTAATGCTGAAGACACTGCACCTTGAGTTGCTCTATCTTTTGCATCATTTTCTCCTGTTCCAAATCCGTAGGTAAATCCCTCAAGACCAGCCACAAGAACAGGGCTTTTCAATCCTAATTTTCCTAAAGCAACAGCACCAGCAAAACTCGTCGGAAGAGAACCTAGTATTTCACTTGATATTGCTGTTCTTGGATTATTTTTTCTGAATATTTTTATTTCATTTCTTATTTGCTCTAGGTTTTGAGAATATGTCTCTTCACCTAAAACTGATCGCACATATGCTTCGGCTTCATCGCCAAAGCCATACAAAAAGCCTTGACCAACGGCTGTTCTTACTAAATTTGTTCCAAATTTTGGAGGAGGAGTGACTTCTCTTTGTAATCTGTTTTGAATAAAAGATATTATCTGGTCTCTATTCATCTTTTAAATCTCCAGATTGGATACGACCCATAATTGTAAGCAAATCCTCATCAGTTAATCTATTGAAGTCCAAATTATCGCCAATTTTTTTCCGCAAATCCTCTAAAGATATATTTGCTGCATCTATTTCAACAAAAGTGGGTTGTGGAATAGAAGTGTCTCCATATCTTTCTTTAAATTGTGGATACTGCTTGAAAAATATTTTACTTGCTGAATTAACTTGCCTGTTTATTCGTGCCTTTAAATCATTTAGGTTTTTTATCAATACATCTTTATCTAAGCCTTGGTCTATGTTACCAGATGCTTGTTGGAGACCCCTTAATTCTGCTTCACTTATAGCCCCTAATGAACCACCTTGTTCTTTTAAAGATATTAACTCAGAAAAACCAATATTTCCTTTTATAGTCTCAAGAATAGAATTTAAATTATAAGCATTTGTTCCAGTAATATTAGAGGCTGTTGTTCCTGTTAGACCAGTGACGGGCGATGTAAGAGTTTGATTTTTAATTAAAGATATTGCCTCATCTATTTTACTAGTAAGTAAATTTCTTTTTTCTAATACCTGATCAAATTTTAAAGTAGCTTGATTTTCTCTTTGTTCCTCAAGCTGTGCCGTTTTTGTTCCTGGTATTGGTCTTTTGACAACGCTATTATCTTCTAAAATTAATATTTCAAAATCACCCTCTAATTTTCTTGCTTTTACTTTTTTACCATCAACCATCATGGCTTCAGTGCCAGCAGAGGGAGTTTGACCAGTTGCAGTTGTATTGTTTGCCATTAATGCAGCAAGCAAAGGGTCAGTTTGCCCACCTACTTGAGTTATCTTGCCTGTTGTTTTGCTTCTTTGATAAACACCTTTGCCCTTCAGAACATCAGGTAACTCATTTTGAGGTACAATTTCAAAGGTTTCTACCGGGGTCAAAGCTCTTGTTGTTATAGCATTGAGAGCAGCAGTTGGATTTGCGTCTATAAGAGATAATATTTTAGGATTGTTTGCGTATTGCTTTTTAAGAGCCTCAATGCCTTCTCTTTGTCTTCGCTGTTGATCTATCTGCGTCAACCCACCAAAAGTTCCAAGACCAGTCTGTACAGCTTGTCCTATTGGCTGTCCTTCCAATAGACTAACGCCTGTTGAGAGTAGTCCTAATCTTCCCGGAAGAGAGAGATTAGCAAGTGTATTGTTTAGATTGCCTAGCAAGCCACGTTGTGTTTGTTCAACCATTTATATTAACCCCAATAATCCAAGTCCACCGCCAACTAATGCACCAACACCTCCTAATCCAAGAGGAGCTAACCCACCTAAACCAGACGCAAGTGAAGCTGGAAAAGCAGAGCCAAGAGTTGCTCCTGTCAATGCACCACCTAATCCACCAGCTAAAGGAGAACGACCTGGACCGGTTTTTGTAGTCGTTCCGGCTGGTAAGGTTTGTCCTTTGTTGCCAATAGCTGCCAAAATATTATTAATCTGTGCCTGAGTTGCTTGATTTTGTGACGCTACTTGCTGCGCTTGTTGATTTAACTGAGCTTGCGTTAATTGTTGCTGTTGTGCGCCAACATCACCTAAGACCCCAAGTTGCTGTAATTGAAGACCTTGGAACTGCGGTAGTTGCGATGCAGCTTGTAAGGCTTGCGCTGTCTCTGTCTGTTGTGCGTTAGCTAGAGCTTTTGCTGTCTGTAGCTGATTTTGTAGGTTTTGTTGGTCAATTCCAGCAATAGATTGTGCTGCTTGTAATTGATTTTGTAGGTTTTGTTGCTGTACGTCAGCAGCAGTAGTTGCACCTTGTAGCGATAACGCCCCACTTGCTTGCTGTGCATTAGCTAATGCTTGTGCTGCTTGCAATTGATTTGCTGCGTCTTGTTGGGCTGCTTGATTTAAAATAGGCGCAGCAGCACTTGCTACACCACCACCCAAAGCATCAGCAAAACTATCGGAGCCTAATCGACCACCCAAAGCATATTGGGATGTTGCTTGGTCAACCGCCCCTTGTATGGCAGTATCTAATTGCTGTTGTAAGAAGGGCGTTGTCCTTGCTTGCGTCAATCCTTGTAAAATATCTGTGTTAATGCCTGAACCACCAGCAAGAGGATTATCAAATTGAACATTTTGCCCCATAACATTTTGCAAAGCAGAGGTGTTAACATTTTGTCCTAAAAGGTTTTGTAAATTACCAGTACCAATTTGAGAGTTTTGTGCAATATCCTGAAATGTCTGTTGTGCTATTGCTGTACCCATAGGGGTATTCTGAGCAAAGTTTTTTAATGATTGCTGATACGCTAATTGATCTGGCGTAAATCCAGCAACACCAGCAACAGTATTTGGGTTTGGTTTGAAGTTTTCAACAATATTAAATGTTTCTTTTAATTGATCTTGAATAAACCCAGGTATCTCTTGTGTGTTCACAACAGTTTGTGTACCACCGCCACCACCTTTTCCCATTTTATAAGTCCTTATGATAAGTTATATACGCTGGATACCAGCTAAGTTTCTCTAAATATTTGCCCCATGCTCTACGCCCAAAAGCCTCAAGATGGATACATTTGTTATGCTTTGCATGAGCCTCAAGAGTTTCTTGCACCATTGGCAACCACTCTTTCATGCGTGTACCACCCACAAAATCCATAGCTAACGCATAGCCCTTGGGGTAGTAAATCATTCGTGTTGTTACAACAGCAAGTATTGTGTCCTCTTCTTCTACTGTCCAAACAAGGTATGCACCAAGTTTGCTTGCCTCATAAACATCAGAGATGTCTATTTTTCGTGGTGACAAACATACAGCTTTATTAAGAATAGGCTCAATCTCTTGCCATTTTTCATCCAGATATTCCACTGGAACAGGCAGAAATTTCATCCCAAAACTACATAAATAAAATTTCTATCTGATTGTGAATTGTTTGCATGGGTAATTACAAAGCTCTGTTTATTTCGTGCAGATATAAATATTGTGCCGTTTCCCACCTCCGCAGAAGCGTTAGCTGAAATAGGCGTGTATAAGATGACAGAGTTACTACCAGCCCTTAAATCTGTCACTGTAGTGCTTGTTGCACTAGCTGTTAGAGTAAATGTGCCAGTAGAGTTTAGCTTGCCCTCTATAAGTAAATTAACGGCACTGGCAACAGCTCTAGGGTCTCCACCTTGCTGTGGTAGTTTAGAAAAGCCAACACTCATCGTCTTCCTAAACCTACAGCATCAACATCAACACCTAAAGCATATCGCCAAGTACCACTAGCAGTAACGCGAACACGATGATACCTTCCATTACTTCTGACAGGAACTATATTATCAGAGTTTAATTGAGCAGTATTTGTAAAAGATACAGTATCAATCTGTCGAGAACGTGACCCCACTGAAACAGTGAGGGTAGGAGCTACATCTTTCGATGTAACATAGGGTGTTACGCTTTTTACAAGAGACTTTCTAAGGTTTGCTGGTTCAAACTCTCCTGTTTCTAGCGTTGCAGACAATGCTTCTCCAGTAAAGGACGCAATCTTACTACTTGAACTTGCAGCGAAGGCACTCTGACCACCTCTAAAGAAGCGTGAGTCCAAAGATGTACCTAGTGCGTCTAAGCTACTGGATATATTATCAAGAGCCTCAAGTGTGAAGTTTGGCGATACAATTGTACCGATAAACTCATGTCCTATTTCGGCTAATGACCATCTATTAACCGCATAATTATACATAATTATCTTATCCGGCTCACCAGAGATGCTTTCTCTTGAAACATAACTCCACAAAACCACCTGATTTACAGGGTCTATGGCGCAACTCAATCTGTTTATATGATTAGGCGATAGATCATCAAAGAAAAACGTATCGACCTTTTCTGCACCTATGGGAATACTGCGTTGCCCATTGAACATAAAAAAGCCATCGTCAGCTAGATAGAATATTTGCTGCGGTGATGTAGCCGATACAGAGTTTGGATATTGGCATCCATGCCCTGTCTCTACTGTGTCAAAGGTAAAGATAAGAGGCGTACCTACATATTGCATACGCACTATGCCTCTTTCTAATAATATCGTTCCATATTCACCACCGACTAAGCCAGTGATATTACCCGCGTCAGGTATATCCTGAAAGTCAGCTTGATTAGTGCCAGTAGTCCATGTATCCGCATCATTTATCTGTGACCACTGCACTCGAAAAGGGTTGTTTGTAGAGCTAGTATTATTGTTTGCTGTTACAACAAAGTCTCTTATAACCGCAAGATGTTTTGCTTTTGGAGACCCAGAGACATCGGCAAAAGCACTAGAAGACCCAATGGTGTATTTCTGCAACAAATTACTTAATCCACTTGCTGCATAGACACTATTACCAAACTGCACAAACTTCCATTGATCGTCACTAGCTAATGTATATGCGCCACTCTTTACATCTGTTAAGGCAGCCGTAGTGTTGTTCAATTTAAGCAACTTTGTAGCGTTACCAGCAAATAAATGCACTGTGCCACCACTATCAATAGACCCAAAAAAACCGCGTAGATGGGCATCCGTAGCTGCTGATAACTCAGCTAATCCCAAAAAAGGTCTATAACCTCTAGCAGCCGGAATCACATTCTTAGCGACTGTTGTACCTACTGAACCTAAGTCACTTTGGTCAGGTAGCCACTCTCCAAAAGGTATCATGTAGCACCAAAGTCTTGTTTCATAGTTAATGCACCACCGCCAAAACGTGCTTGCTGCGTATCTCTTTTTATTTCTGTTAAGGCTCGACTAAACAACGCATCGTATTGAGTTGCTCTAGCCTCATCCATTAGAAAGGTATGCGCTGCAACTAGAGACCCATATAAATAACAATCGGGATGGCGTGATAGCACTGTATTGCTTGTGTTAGAGTCAGAAAGGGCTGTTATGCCATTACCGAATATTATCTCTATTGTTATTACTGCATCAGGTATAGGACGCACATGAATATTAGACCCTATAATTGTGTAGGACACTGGTGTACCTTGTCCTTCAGAACTATGTGTCTTGAAAAAACTGTCTGGAGTCGCAAAGTCTAAAACCTTGTTTGGATTGTTGTTGAGCTTTACTACTCGTATCTCACGCAAATCTGTAGGCAAAGCATAGCTTTCTGTACCAGCCACAGTTGATATGGTTGTCGATGCTTCTTGTGATCGTGTATCTAACTCCCTAGACATTCTGGCTTCGGCTAATGAAATAAAGTCAGGAATATTGGTTGTTAAATCATCCCTCGCTAGGAAATTAGCTATAGAAGTCTGTAGGTTAGAATAGGTATCTAAACTCATGTTAATCGACCACCAGTCGTTCTAAAATGTTTGTTCTCAGGGTCTTGCAGCCATTTGAGCCACTTCTTTTTATTATGTTTAAAGTGACCAAACTTCTTCTGTAATTCAAAAAACAAAGGTGCTGGTATTTCAGCTATCTTTTGTTGATGCTTTTGGGTGTTCCCAATCAACGACCCATAGCGATATTCACCCTCTTGCTTTTTGGCAAAATCAAGAACAGGAGAGACATCAACCTTTGAATTGACTTGAAGACCATCAACAGTGTCCTCAATCCATGTCTCTTTTCCTGTTAGTGGGTTTTTATTAAGTAAAACTTTTCGCATTGTATCCTCGCGAGGAGAGGGGGCTTGCACCCCCTCATCCATTATAATTATGAAGTGTTAAGATCAAACACCGCAGCATGAGCCTTTGGCGCACGATTGATTAAGCAATATTCAGATATAATTGCAAATCGAGTGGTATCTCCGGTAGGAGCTACATCTGACACTTGAAACATTCTGCCTGGTAAGTGACCAATTGCGTAGTAATCACTATCCAACAGAAGTATCTCTGTATCTGTTGCGCTTCTGTCAATAACAGCGTTTAAGGTTCCAAAGTCCGTTAAAAAAAGGGACACACTCCCCACTATTGCAGCTTCGGCTGGTGCTGTCATCTGGATTTGGTTAGTCGCAACACTACCTGAAGATAGGTTTGAAAACGCCACTTTGTTAGCCGGAGAGAGAACAAGCATATCTGGCTGTCCACCATCCTCATAGGCTAACTTCATTGCGCCCTCAATATCAGCCAATTCAAGCGCATCGTTTGAACCAGACATAGTAGCAGCATTTGAGCCGTTACCGCCTGACGCTACAGAAGAACCAGACTCAAGAACAACATTGCTCATGTAGGACAAGAACTTTGCTGTCTTTCTTGGGTCAGAGGTAGATTTAGCCTCATTCTTAAATAAGGACTTCTCTATATCTCTTCTTTGCTCCAAAGACTTCAGAATCTTGACGTAAGCAGATTCCCTGTCTCTTCCGGCAACATCTACAGCCTCAAGTGTGTTTGACACTTGCGCTGCTTGTGCTGCTATTTGGTGCGTATTCGAAAGCCTAACTGTCGCTGAAGGGTTGACATAGCTGAAGTCAGCTCCTTCATTAACGTGGTTCGTATCAACCGCTGCTGCTAACTCCTGGACTTGCCAATCGTGGGAAACAGCTTTGGTTACTTCTTTTTGTGCGTTGGAAAACACAGGGGTCTCATCAGGGTCAATCCTATAGATTACGTCTGACAAGTCTTCCCTTTGACCAACACTATCACTGGTTGCATAGGTTGCCATTTTATTTTCTCCTAAATAGCTACTTGGTTAAAAGATATTCGACAGCAGCATCTTTACTGGCTGTCTTTTTCAGCTTTGTCCAAGCGTCCTTCTTTGCCTTGTCTTGTACATTTGTACGTGGCTTGGGCTGTCCAGCCTTTACCATCTTAGGCGCAGTAACCACTTTCTTTTTCACGACAGTCGCTTTGTTTTGTAGATTGTCGTAAAGTTGTGCTTTTCGTGCCATGTTTACTATCCTTGCATCAGTCGCGTTATTGATATCATCAGTCGAAAAGCCCTGACTTCTCAAATAACCGACTAATTCGCCTTTTTCTTTTGCTGCTACACCTTGGTCTCTCCATGATGGGATTAGATCAAGCAGTAAATCAGCCTGTTTCGCTAGTTGCTCCGACTTCACAACTTGCTGCTCCTGTTGGATAGCTTGCAATCTGTTTTGTCTTTGCTGCTCCTCAACTAAATACGTATTGTATGCGATGGGGTCTTCGGCTTTCAGTTGCGCTAACTGTTCCTGACTCATTGCCTGTTGCGGTTGCGATAACTGTTGTGCGTACACTTGTAGGACTTGCTCGTATTTTTGACGCTCTTGCTCTAAAGACGCTTCCTTGCTGCTTAACTGCTTTCGCTGTTCCGCAGCATCTTGTAGCCTTTTCTGAGCCGATTTTTCGAGTTGATAGTTTTTCTTGAGTTCCTCGATATTTACATCGTATTCCTCGCCATCCACTTTCACTCTGTAGAGGGTCTCTTCCGGTTCGGCCTCGACCTCTTCTTCGGTGACTTCCTCTGCCTCTGTTTCTTCTGCTTCTGCTTCGGTTGGTTGTTCTTCAACCGCCTCAACGTCTTCAGTCTCCACTTCGGTTGTTGGCTGGACTTCGCTTACTTCTTCGGAAGGGCTATTCGTGTCCAATAATAGGTTTACCGCATCANTNTGCGATAAGTTCCCAGTTCCCTCTTGAGGGTTGCTAGGGGTGTCTTGCATCCTAAACTCCTTTTGTTAATTGTCTGTCTGCAAATTTTCCTGTCTTAATGACAGAATCCAGTTGTCCTTCTAAATCTCTAATGGCGTTGTACATATTCCAGCAATGCTCTCGTGTTGCTGTATCGGTAGGCATACTGTCAGCCCACGCATTGAAATAGTTGCCCTTTAATATCTGAAATGACTCAACCATAATAGGGTCAGTCATTATAGCGTTTGCCCTTGCGCCTCTGTGACGCTCATTCTTCTAAATCGGTCATTGTGCTGTTGGTAGGTTCGTTGATATCTCGCCACCTAGAGCAAGTTTTTGTTGCCGTAGATTAAGTTCAGCCTCAAATTCAAACTTGCGTAGTTCAATTTTTGCCAACATTTCTTCTCTCTCAAGTGCAATCTTGGCTTCCATTTCCTCACGCTTTAGCTTCAACTCTTCCTGTAGCTTTACCAACTCTAGGTTTTGCTCTGGTTGCTGTTGCTCTTGTCCTTGTTGTGCAGCCTGATCTAACGCCTCACCGCTACTGAAGAACTGGTCTGTATCCTTAAATCCAGCCATTTCTGCTATCTTCTTGAGCGTATTAACGTATTGCGATGGCTTTACTACAGGGTTATTAATGCCTAATTCTCTTAGCATCTGCTCTTGCTTGTTGGCAATCTGTACCAACATCGCTGCTTTCTGGTCTTCTTCGCCATTACCTAGACCAACATTTATCTCTAAATCATACTCATTTGCAAAGGCTCTTGGGTCTATATCCACATACTCATTTAATAAGCGTATCGTTACGGCCTTGTCTTGATGCTTTTGGATAAGGTGTAGGATGTTAAACATCATATCTCTAACACCAGTTTCAGCAAAAACCCTTGCAATCATCTCTATCTTGAGCTGTGCGCCCTGTATGGTGGCATTAACAGCATTAGTTGATGTTGACTGCAACTGCTTTGGGTCAAGCCCTAGAGAGGCTTTAGAAAAGCCTGTACGCTGGTCTCTAATCTGGTCTGCATACTCAAGCATATTAAACGCTTGTGTGCCTAACTGTGGAACAGCTAATGGCTGTACCATTCCAGGGGCGCGCATCCTAACTATTCCTCCTGGTCTGCTTGATAGTAGGTCATCAAGGTTTGTCTGTCCTTCCACAACCGCCACTCTGGAGTTGTTGGTTAGATACAGATTATCCAGCATCTGTCGATAGATTTGCGACTTGATTAACTGCAAGTCCATAACCATTTCAGCCACACTCAAGCCCACCATTCTATGAGGCATGAGTATCGGACTGGCTATAGCAAAGGGTATCTTGTCAAAAGGCTCATTCTCTACAACCTCATAGCCATCGCCCAACACAATAACTCTTCTGAGTTCAGGGATATTATCCCCATCATAATCAGCCTTAATATAGGCTTCTGTTACCAATACTTCTCTATTGGTGGGGTCTAATCCATTGTCATAGGGGCTAGACTCAATATCCTGAAAACGTGTTTGACGTTCTGACTCATCATCTAACTCTTTATCTCCGGCTAATGACATTACAAGATCAGCATCATAGCCACGCTCTATTAAATCACCAACCCTTACTTGTGTGCGGTGCGCTATAAATGTGCAGTCATCCATAGACTTTGCTCTGCGTGAGAATATCAACTCTTCAGGCGGTATATTTTCTATCTTAACCTTGCCATTCTTTGTGCGTCTTGTGACTTCTACGTTAAAATACTGCTCAGTAGGTATCTCGTTACCCATAGGGTCTGTAACGCCCTCTTCAACAATCTCCTGTGACTTTAAATCAATAGAAGGGTCATCGAGTAGGGTGGTCAACTCCAGTTGACTCAATCGCTCGTAGGTCTCCTCAACTGTGGTCTCTGTTTCTTCCCAATATGTCTTGACCGCGCCAATCTTAAACAGCAATGCGTCTTTAAAAAAGTTATGTAAAATCGTAAAGCCGTTGTTTTGGCTGTTGAGNACAAAGTTTACAAGNTCTGTNGCTTGCTCTGCACCTNTNACATCTTCTGCATTACGNCCTACAAAGCGACAGAACTTATCACTAGACNCAAANATACGCATAAGTGATGGCATGAGATACTCAATGGTATCACGCACTTCTGAGAGGACTACCTTTGATCTATTCTCTTGCTCGTTGCCAAAAGGTTCGCCTAGATAATACTGTAGGGTCTCAACACGATCAGAAGAAAGCTCTGTATCATAGTAATTGTTGGCTTGCTCTATCTCTGATTTGAGAATAGTCGCAAATTCATTATCATCCATTACTTTTTCTTTGCTTTTGGCTCTTTTTTCTCAGCTTTTGGGGCTTCTTTTGGCTCCACTTTAGGCTCTGGCTTCGGAGCTGGCTTTGCAGCCTTGTTTTTATGGATGGTATGCTTGTAAATTGGTGACATTACTTACTTTCCCTTCTTTTTTTTCTTCTTTTTTGTGCCTCTGTGGTACATATCAGACCTCCTGTGATGAAAATTTACCGACTATTGTGCCTTTTTTCGTGTTTTTTGCCTTTTTCTTTGCCTTTTTCTTCTTTTTCATAGGCATTTCCTTCATGTCCATCGACATAACCTTCTTATATCGCCCCATCATCATCATTTTTTGCTCCTTACCAATTTT
>FUFK010065582.1_pt1 | contig 37604 bp, 66 predicted proteins | sample 1021851 | NCBI WGS metagenome assembly FUFK01 (sample SAMEA51879418, study PRJEB19060) | metagenome | reverse complement strand
ATTTACCTCGTTTTAATGGCATTTTTTTCAGGTATATCTTCTATTATATTCTTCTATTTCGCTATCACTAAAATCTCTAATTAATAATTTTTGTATTTTATCTATTTCATAATTAAATTTTAGTACTGCAGTTTTTATATGTTCTTGAATCCATCTACCCTCTTCAAATACTACCTGCGCTTTTCCATTTTCTTTAATAAAAACATAGTGATCTTGTCCTTTTAGCTGTATATCTAAAAAGTTTTTTTCTAGATTTTTACGTCTTATATCTTTTAATCTCTGTAGTTTTACAGAAGAATGTACTTTTTTAGTCATTTAAGCTCTAGAGAAATATCAATCCAGCAGGGTTGCGGCTTTACTCCTGGAATCTGTTTATAAAAAGGATTAGTTATATATTCATAGGTTTTTTCACCATCATAAAAAATTCTACCTATATAAGGATTTTCTGGAAATTTAGTTTTTTTCATAAATCTAAATATCTACGTTAATCTTATTGCCTAATTCATTCATAATTACTTTTATATCATCTTTATTAAGATTCCTAAAAACTTCATATTTAAGGACTCTTTTATCTTTAAACATTTTATGTAGCTTTCTTTCAAGTGTTTTAAATTTACTTGTAATAGGACTAACAGCTAAAACTTTATCAGGTTGTTGTTCTTTAATTCTTATTTTAATTCTTGCAGCTGTAGCTCTACCAATTTTCCAATAACCTTGACTTTCTACAAAATAAACATGACCTAATTCTTTAGATTTTTTTGGTGCTTTATAGTTTTCTGGAGGTGTCCAGGCATTTTCCCAACCTTCATCAAGTGCTTCTTCATTCCAAACTTCTTTACCTCTAACATATTTAACAAAGCCTTTTCTTATAAGCCATAACATAGCTTCAAAGTCGCTAGACATTTTATATTGTCTTACTCCACCTATTTCTATATTTGTTTTTGTAAAAACTAACCCATATTTTTTATATATTTCTTTTTCGTCCATACCAAAAAACTTTTCATGTTCTGTCCTAGTATCTTCTTCATAATCATCAACCCAAGTCCGAAGTGTACCATTACCAGCTGTAGTAACAGTAGTTTCATTTTTAAACTTATTAAAAACGAGTTTTGTATAACCTGAACTATTCATTTGAACTATATTTAGTTTTTAAATATTCAATTTCAATAGCTTTTTTATTTCGTAAATAATCTTCATTTGTCATGGTAGATTCCATTAAATAGCGATCATTTAAACGAGACATAGCAGCGTTATATTCTTTTTCAGTCATTTTTAGAACAGCAAGGGCACTCTGGATTTATTATTTCGCCTTTAATCATTGAAGTTAAAAACAAAATGGCAACTATTGATGGAGGTTGTTCTTTACTAAACATAATCGTAGTTTTATTAGGTTCAGGAAAAGTAATACCTTCGTTTAGAACACAAACAGAATGATCTGCATTTTCACAATCTTTAACCTGTGAAAATATATAACCATCTTCTCCATTACTCATAGTTACAGGAGTAGGAAAAAAATCCATAAAGTTCCAACCCATTTCTTCAACACCCATTTCTAGATGTTGAATAAATTCAGTTGTATTTTTTTGCGGGTTAAATTTTGCCATTATCCAAACCCCTTTCTTTTTTCTCTTCTAAAGTCATCTTCTAAATCAATTCTTGCTTTCATATTTGCCTGTTGTTCAGGTGTATATTCTGCAAGTATTTCCATACGTTTTTCATAGCTAAATTTTCTTAAAAGCCAAGGTTCTTGAAAAAGTAATCTACGNTGTTCTTCAGCAGCAGCTTTATAAAAATCTTTTTTTTCTTCTAAAGTTAAATNTTTTAGAATNGGGTCAGATTNTTCTAATTCAGATAAAAATTCTTCTAATTTAGCTGCTTCTTCAAACTCTTTACGAAGCATTCCAACTGCTTCTATAGTTGGTAATTTAGCAAATTTTAGTTGCCACTCTTTAGGTTTTTGACGAATAATTTTATCAGTCATTTCCATNAATTTTTTTTCTTCTTCNTCTGCTTCTTCATAAGCNGCTTTNAGAGTAGGGTTAGTTAAAAACCAGTAATTTTTTTCCATTAGAANGGAATCTCCTCTGTAGTAGTTTNTATTCTTCTAGGGTTAATAGTTCCAAAACAAGAATCTTCATCTTCTTCAAATTTATTTTTTTTACCATTTCCATTTANATAAATTCCTGTAACTTCTTCATTTTCNCCTGTTCNCATATCATAAACTTTTCCAGGCTTCTGAAAATCTACATCAGCAGCTGCAGCTTTAATATGTGCACAAAATTCATCTACAGAAGTTAATGGAATAAACAAACGCATTTGTTTAGGATATTTTTGTTTGCTGTTTTCATAAGGATTATCTCTAACTGAAAAATTAACAGGTANAGAAAGCGCTGGNTCAAANNNTTTTTCGNAAGCCATGATTTTAAAAAGAATGAATTGGTGTAATGTTGTGAGCTTCTTCCCAAGCTAAAACTTGGTGCAGTTCATATCGAACTCTAGAATGACCTAAAGCCACTCGGTTTTGAGGTAATGTATACCAGGACGGACCTGTTTGTTTACCTGCTTTAGTTTTATCTCGCCAACTTTTAATAGTTGCAGGTTTTAAAGCATATCTATGGGCAAGATCTTTAGTTGTTAAATACTGTTTATCCATTAGCTGTTCATTGCTTCAGTTAAATTTACATATTTAGCTTCTAATAAATCAGTTAATTTACTATATTCTTCTTGAGTTAATTTACCTTCATTTAGTCTTTCACTAAATGTATCAGTATAAGAATCTAGTTTTTTAAGTTCTCTACATTTTTCAATAGCATCTTTAGCTAGAGCAAAAGTAGGTGATTTTTGATTAGAAGTGCCTTTTAATTTAGGTTTCTTAGGTTTTTCTTCTTCTATTTCCATATTGTTGTCCATATCAGTTTCTAAACCAAGAATTAGTTTAATACTGTATCTTCTTTGATAAGTTACAGCACCGCCCCAAACATGAGCTTCATTTTTCTTTTGTAAATCTCTAGGCGGTAGAAATAAAGGCAATTCACTTACTTCTTCATGTCCATCTTTATGAACTAGCTTAGTTTTTACTAAGGTTTCTCCAGTAGGTGTATAGCCAAAAAGTTGAGACAAATGAAAACCATTATTGTGCAAAACAGGCTGTACTAAAGAAAGCATCTGTTCTAAAGGTAAATAATCATAGCTAAATGCACCTTGATTAACATTTTTAGATTTTCCTAAAGAAGGAAATTCTTTCTGCGCTTTTTGTAATGCTTTAATAAAAGCTATTTTTGGATTAGTTTCAGTCATTTTTATTAAATAAAGTTTGAAATTTATCAATTAAAATATCTAATTGTTCTACATTATCTTCACCCCACGGGTGTTCTTTGTAGCTAATTAGAGCCCAAATAGTTAAAGTCTTTTCGTCTTTAGTAAAATTCATTTTTTAAATGCCCAGTAAGGTATGCTAATTGTTTTAATTCCTTCTTCTTTAGTGTTATAAGAAGGCCAGTTATTAGTTTCTACATATTTAGANTTTATTCNTTTTAANGATTCTTTNTGTANNNGTAANCCTTCTTNTATNGNTTCNNNNTCAAGTTCATAAACNCCNATATTNAAAGGATAAACCTTTTCAACAGCTACAAATACAAATTTAGAACAGCCTAAAACATTAGTACCTTCTAAATAATGTGCAGCTTGAAGATGGTATAAAAAATTTCCTATAGATTTAGAAAAAACATCTTCATGTGCTCCACCTTCTGCAGTAGTTTTAAGATCAATAACTGTATCGCCATTAATCCAATCTGCTCTACATTTAAGAGATAAATCTGTTTCTTCATGGTCCCACCAAAAACTTTGCTCTGGTTTTCCTTTAGAAAATAATTCAGATGCTATAGGGTGATTAGCAACTGCATCTTGAATATCATTAGCTAGTATTCTTTCTTCAAAAGAAATAGCTTCTATACCTTTTTTTTCTAATTCCANGATTTTTTCTTTACCTTCTTTAGTTCTTTTATTTTCAATAACTTGATAAAAAGAAGTAAATTCAGCTGGTTCTAAAACTGCTTTATGAATCATTCGACCTATTTTCAAAGCAGGTGTATCTGGTTTTTTTCTAGTATTAGGATTGAATTTATAATCCCATAAAGTAAAACCATTAGTTTTAGTTTCTAATTTAAGATCAGATGCTGAATAACTAGATTCAGATCGATAATCAGATTCTTCTACAAAATCTGTTTTTAATAAAGCGTTAGTCATGCGTAAACCTCAATTTTTTTTGTTCTTAAACCTTGAACATAAGTTTTAGTTAGTTCATCACAAGGAAAATCTAAACTAAATAATTTTCTATAAATCTCTAATATTTCTACTAAAGATTCTTGTGATAATTCATCTAAAGCAACCCACTCTTCAATAACAGAATCGTTTAAAGAATTAGGTTCTCCATCATCAAAAATAGGAACAGACATTAAAAAATTATTACTTAAATAGAAATATTGATTTTTTAATTGATCTGTAGTACCTCGTAAAGCTTTAACAGTTTTCATTTTGCTAAAGCCTGACAGGCGCGTTCTATTCCACTATTGCAGTGAATTTGTGTACTCTTTTCTAAAGAGGAAGAAAAAGCAGTGTAGCTTATAAAGCCCACTGCTAAATAAAGAAATAGATTTTTCATTAAACTAAAGAATTTAGATTTACAGGATCAAAAGACCAATCTCTTTCAACTGGTAATTTAAGTGGACCTCGTAAGGCTTTTATTTCATTGATATTGAAATAGCCAAACTCTTTAGCAAATCCGTCGACTAATCCGAAACAATCACCTGTTTTAGGATCATATTCGGCGACGTACCAGGTAAAGTTAGCATCTGGTGTAAACCATTTAACAATAGCCTGGGGCTCCTTTTTGGTTTTAATTGAATTACCGAGAGGAGGTAACTTCTTAAGAAGTTCTTGTGTAAGTAAGTTCATTGCGGGTTGAACATAAAATAAAGTACATATTTAATATGCCATAACTTTAAATAACTGTAAACAGCTATGCGTGACACTATGCAAAACTGCACGTTTTAGGGTTATTTATAGCTATTTAACTCTATATAATATATATATAACCCGCAAGTTATTNAAATGAAAAAACTTTTTTACGCAGAGCTAGAGCCTTGGGCTTGTATTACAGCTGAAGCTAAAAACAAAACAGAATTTCTAAAAAAAATTCAGAAAGAAATTCAAACTAACGAAAAAATTGTATTTATTAAGGAGCTTTAAAAATGAATTACAACACAAATGTTCACTGTCTTACATTTCCATCAACAAAAAGATTAAGAGATTTAGCTAAAGGAACTCTAGAAGCTAAAGAATTTAAAACTGCTTATGAAGATGAGCATACTAATAGAAAATCTTTTTGGTTAGTAAAAGATGAAGGAATTTATGTAATGAGTTGCTATAAAGGTCATAAAAATATAGTAGCTTTTGCTAGAGGATATAATCCTAATACTTTAGATAGAAATGAAGTTTGGGATAAAGCAAATGATGTAAGTAGAGATGATTTTGCTGAAAATATTCCTTTAAATGAAACTATGCTTAAAAATTTAATAAAAGGACAAAACTTACACATTCACATGAATGATGAAGAAATTAAAACTATGGTATGGGGTTAAAAAATGAAAAAAACACTTTTACAAGAAGAATACGAACTTAAGGTTGCAAAACTTCAAGTTCATGCTCAAAGAGTACAACATGTTTTAGCTCACTATGAAGAGTTAAAAAACAAAGATTGTTTTGATTGGGAAAATGTAGGTGATTTAGATCATCTAAATAGATCATTTATAAATATGTTTAATCTTAATGAATTTCCAGATGGAGATACATATAATGACGATTTTGCATCTTTTGGATTAGATACATTTCAGCCAGAGAGGGTAAAAATATAATGAAAAAACTTACTTTAAAAGATGAGGTTCTTCAAGATTTAGAAGAACTACTAAAACTAGATGTAAATACTAGAAAAGCTATTAAAAAAGTTAAAAGTGGCTTTTTTGATAATGATATTGCTGAATTTGATAATGGCGGTATGTCTATTACAGAAATTAGTGACTATGTTCAAATGATGAGTTAAAACTATGAAAAAATTTAAAGTTGTTAGATCTCCAGATTCTTATGCTATCTATAAATGCAGATTATGGACTATACATGATGAAAAGGGTATTTGGGCTGGAAAATATCATAAAGAAATTTGGCCTGTTTATGCTACTAAAAAAGATGCTTTAGATGCTTTAGAAAAACTTATCAAAAACTAAAAATCTGTTAAATTAAGATTAGTCGAACCCTTTCGAGGATAAAATACTCTGTTCATCTGCAAAGTGGTCATAACAGAGAAAAGACTACTCAATGCGGGTTGGAAGTCTGTTCGACTCATCAATACTTAAAATTAATATTTGTGCTCCTGGTTCTTCAAATTCTTTGATGAACCTTTTTTTTGCATTTAATTGTATAACGGTGGCATCATCTGAAATAGCTGTCATGGTTAAAGAATCAAAACATGCTCTTACTAATTTATCTAAATCACCTCTATTCTTAGTAATTACATGCTTAGGTGCATCTTTTCTTAGTTCACCACTAGCTAAATAATGATATTGAGGCCTTGATAAACGAAAACAAATGTGGACTTCACAAGCTCCAGTAATCATTTCTTTATTAGCTTTTTTGATTTCTTTTTCTATTAAATCCCGCCATGGCTTCAATCTTTTACAACTTTCNATCATTCTTCCTCTGCCGAGGTAGACTTTACTTCCTTGCGGTGCAGGATCTAACCCTTTGACATCTATATAAATTTTTTGAACCATGAGTTTTATACCTGAAAAAACACCTTTTGTTAGTTTACCAACCGCTTTAAAAGGTAGAATAGACCCTTATGAATTAGCTGTACTTTGGGTTTTACAAAGTTACTATCCGAATATTTGGCCTTCTTATGCAACCATAGCGAAAGATGCAAAGATAGGTCGAAATAAAGTAGTTAAAGTAATTAAATCATTNTGTGAAAATGGTTGGTTAGAAAAAATNGGTAGAGTTGATGANTCTGGNCAGGCAACAAATGCTTATNGAGTNACNGTNTGGCATGAATTAAAAGTAGCTCCNCCTTCTAGTGAGTCTCTTAGAAATACCACTACNCACCCAGAACTTCAAAATCCNAGTAAACAACCGCAGTATTTCTCAGATACNAGTATTTCTCAGATACCAGACCAGTCTCTCTCAGATACTNGGGGTGGTATCTCAGGGATACACGAACTAAAACAAGTAAAACTAAAACAAATAACTAAAACAAATAATATATATACTGATGAATTTAATGATTTTTGGAATCAATACCAGAAAATTAAAAAAAGAGCTAGTGGTCAATCTAAAAAATTAACTTATCAGCACTATAAAAAGCTATCTAAAAAAATACAAAGCCAGTTAAAGCAAGCNTTATTAAGAGCTATAGCAGATCAAAANAAAATTGAAAAAGATGGTGGTTTTGTTACTTGTTTTCCNAATGCGTTTAAATGGTTACGTGATGGTTACTATGAAGCATTTCTTTATGTTCAAAAACCTAAAAGCAAGTTAAAATTAGAGTCCAGGAATCAAATTCCATTCTAAACCCGCACTATGACTTTTTTTAAAAGATCTTCTATAGATCGAGATATTACTTTTAGAGTTCCAGATTACAATTGTTTTGCTTGTAATGATACTGGTATTGTTCACAATTCAGATGGTTATTTATCTAATGAACTGCCTGGATATAATCAAAATTATGATTTAGCTATTATTTGTTGGTGTAAAGCTGCTTATCCTCAAAGAAATGATGATGGTTCTATAGCAAAATCTGGATTTAGAGATGATTCTTCTAATATCTGTAACAATGTTGGTGTTGATATACCAAAAGATAAAACTAGATTAATACATACTTTAAGAAAGGATTCTTGGGAATCTAGTTGTAAAGAATTAAATAGAATTAGACAGGAAAATATGAAAGGAAATAAAACAGAACTTCCTAGTTATATACTTAAAGTTAAACAACAATTAACTAATACTAAAAGCATTTTAAATGACATCAGAAAGACAGAAACCAGTAATTAATTCTTTAAAAAAATTATTACTTAAAGCAGAAGTAACTGCAGCTGCTATNAGAGANAATGCTATTGAAGAAAATATGCCAATTGATAAAGAATTGATATTATCAGTTCATAACCAATTAAAGTCAATTGACAAATCTTTAGATTATGCAGGAAAAATCGGAAAATTTGATCTCAATACAGGATCTAAACAAAGACCCAAAAAACGCACGATTAAGAACAGATCGATCTGCTAAATTAATTTCTGAATCTTTAGAAAAATTTGGTACTGGGCGTTCTATTGTTATTGACGAAAATAATACAATTATTGCTGGTAATGGCACTATNGAAGGTGCTAAAGCTGCTGGTTTAAAAAAAATTAAAGTNATAGAAACTTCTGGAGATGAAATTATTGCAGTAAAAAGAACTAATCTTACAGAAGATCAGAAAGTTGGTTTAGCTATTGCAGATAATAGATCATCTGATTTATCAGATTGGGATAGATCAGTTTTAGAAGAATTAACTATGGATTATGATTTAAAACCGTTTTTTGAAGAAGAAGATCTAGAAGAATTACTAGGTTCGGGTGAAATAAAAGATTTTGAAGGTTCTCGTGAACAGCTAGAAGAAGATTTTCAAAAGTTTGATTGTACTTGCCCCCGCTGTGGTTTTGAATTTAATAATAAAAAATGAATTATATTTTTCCTGGTAACTTAAAAGTTAAGTTAAACAGTAGGTCTAAAAAACAAAAACCTAATTATTCAAATGGTAGTGCTATGAAAGTTGACAAACTAACATCAAAACAATTTCAAAAAGAATCAATAAAATTAAAAAAAATTTTAAAAAAAAATGATTGAAAAAAAACTTGGCGCCTGGTATCTTTCAGAATTAAAAGATATTAAAAAAAATAATTTAAATGTTTTTAGTTGTTTTCACTGTGGCGGTGGTTCAACTATGGGTTATAAACTTGCAGGATTTAATGTTTTAGGCGGNGTAGAAATAGATGAAGAAATGATGAATATNTATAGAGCTAANCATAATCCTAAATTTAGTTANNAAATGGGAGTNCAGGAGTTTAATAAATTAGAAAATATACCANAAGAATTAAAAAATNTAGATATTTTAGATGGTTCNCCNCCTTGTTCTACTTTTAGCATGGCAGGCAANCGTGAAAAAAAATGGGGNAAAGANTTTAAATTTAGAGAAGGTCAGAAATATCANAGNTTAGATGANTTNTTTTTTCATTTTATTCAAACNGCTAAACTACTTCAGCCNAAAATAGTAGTAGCAGAAAATGTTAAAGGTCTTATAGCTGGTAATGCTCGAGGTTATGTGAAAGAAATATTTAATGATTTAAGAAAAGCTGGATATGAAACGCAATTATTTTTATTTAATTCTGCTGCTATGGGCGTTCCGCAGAAAAGAGAAAGAACTTTTTTTATTGCTAGAAGATTAGATTTAAATTTAAAACCTTTTAAACCAACATTTAAAGAAAGACCTATTTCTTGTAAAACTGCTTTTGAAGGGATAACTTCAGAATCATTTGTAAAACCAATAGGTCCTGCAGCTAGAGCTTTATGGCATAAAGTAAAGCCTGGACAAAGTTTATCTAAAGCTCATAGCAAAGGTTATTTTTTTAATTATGGTATGTTAAATCCTAATCAGCCTTCGCCAACTATTCTTGCAAATTCTGGNATGACTCACTGGCAANCACCNCGTACTTTAAGTGCTGAAGAAAATAAAAGATTACAGACTTTTCCAGAAGATTTTAATTTTTTAAAGTCNGACCCNAGGTATGTTATGGGTATGTCNGTTCCCCCTTTTATGACTCANCGTGTAGCATTAGAAATATATAACCANTGGTTNAAAACAGAAAATANTTAAATGGCAGCTTCTGAATCAAGCAAAATTGANATAGATCTTAGAGTACAAAAGCTTTCTCGGATNATAGCAACAGGTGGAAGAAGGTCAGATTGTTTAAGGTATGCTAGGGAAAACTGGGGGGTGTCAGAAGCTACAGTTGATAATTATTTAAAAAAAGCTAGAGAAGATATTAAAAAAGATTGGGATATTGAAAGACCACAAATGATTGCTGATTTATTAGCTCAATGTTCTACTTTNCAAATGGAAGCTAGACGCGCAGGCCAGTTTCATATTGCTNTAGGTGCTATAAATACNGCTGCAAAATTAGCTGATCTNTGCTCGTGAGTTTTTTAGATTCTGTTAAACAAGGTCATGTNTTAAGCGGAAATGGTATGTATGAANTACCTTCTGCANAAGAAGTAGTNANTAAAATAAAAAAAAATTTATTACCGCATCAAGAAAAATTTTGTGATGATACAGAACATAGAAAATTAGCTTTAGTTTGTGGATTTGGTGCNGGTAAAACTTATGCTNTAGTATCTAAATCTTTTATGCTTGCAGCNATGAATGTNGGNCATATNTCNGCTGTTTTTGAACCTACNTCTCCTATGCTCCGTGANATTTTAATGCGGACTATGAATGATTTANTAGAAGAATGGGAAATACCATANACATTTAGAGCTAGTCCNCTTCCAGAATATGTTNTATCGTTTCAGGAAGGAACCCATACAATTTTACTTAGAACTATTCTTACTTATCAACGTTTACGTGGTCAAAACCTTTGCGCTGTAGGCTTTGATGAAGCAGATACTGTTAATAAACGAGATGCAGAACANGCTATGAATATGGCTTTAGCAAGATTAAGATCAGGTAATGTTCAACAATTTTATGCTACTACTACTCCAGAAGGTCATTCCTGGGCGTTTGAAACTTTTGAAAAAAATGCAAAAGAAGATACTAGATTAATAAAAGCAAAAACTAGCGATAATCCATATCTACCAGAAGGTTTTATTGATTCATTATTAGAAAACTATCCGCCTCAGTTAATCCAGGCATATCTAAATGGAAACTTTACCAACCTAACTACAGGTGCTGTCTATTCTAGATTTNATCGGACTAANCATGTAATAAATAAATTACACTTTGACCCANTACATGAAATTTTAAAAGTNGGNATAGATTTTAATGTNATGAATTGTAACTGNGTAATAGGAGTNCANGAAGGAGAAAAATTATANATTATTGATGAAATTTCTAAACAAAAAGATACTGATGCTCTNGCGCAGGAATTACGNAGACGTTATCCTTCGAACAAAATATTAATTTATCCTGATGCTTCTGGTTCCGCAAGATCAACAATCAACGCTTCAAAAACAGATATTGCAATTCTTGAAAGTTATGGATTTACAAGCATGGCGCTCAGAAGTAATCCGCCCATCAAAGATAGAGTGGCTACAGTCCAGGCAATGTTGGAAAACTCCAAAGGACGGGTGCGTATGGAGATTCATGCCAGTTGCAGACGCTTAATTGAATGTTTAGAACTTCAAAGTTATGATGAAAGAACAGGTGATCCTGATAAACAAAATGGATATGACCACATGAATGATGCTTTAGGTTATCTTATTTATAGAGAATTTAATATGGTTTATTCTCGGGCAGGTGCCAGAACTGGTATTAGAATTTATTAGTAAGTGGTATTATGAGGAAAAACTGTGTATAGCACTCAATCAATTTATAATAATCCAGTTGCTCTAGCAGTTTCTGATGTAGATTCTCCTAATTCTGCTTATCAGCGTATGCTTGCCCATTGGGGCTTAATAGAAGATTTAAACGAAGGAACTTTTTCAATAAGATCACAGCATAGAAAATATTTGTTTCAGGAACCGCGTGAGACTGATGATTCTTATGATGCCCGATTGGCTCGAAGTGTTTGCCCGCCGTATTACCAAAGATTAGAAAGAATGTTAGCTGGTATGTTAACTAGAAAACCAATTAGATTAGATGATATTTCTGATTTAGTTAGACTTCAATTGTTTGATGTAGATTTAGAAGGTAATGATTTAAACGTATGGCTATATAACACCACAAGAATTGCTATTAGATATGGTCATGTAGGAATTTTAGTAGATGCACCGAAAGAAGGAAATAAAACTCGACCTTACTGGGTAACTTACACACCGCGTGACATTTTAGGCTGGAGGACTGAAATTATAGATGGTGCAAGGCAACTAACACAATTAAGATTATTAGAAAAAGTAATAGAACCAAAAGGTAAATATGGTGAGCAGGTAATACAACAAGTTAGAGTTTTAGAGCCTGGTCGATATGAAATTCATAGAAAAAATAAAAAAAGTGAATATTCTTTATTTGATGAAGGAACTACTTCTTTAGATAAAATACCTTTTTCTGTTGCTTATGCTAATAGAACTGGTTTATTTGAATCACGCCCACCTTTAGCAGATATAGCAGAATTAAATTTAAAAGCATATCAAATTCAATCAGATTTAGATAATCAGCTACATATTTCATCTGTACCTATGCTTGCATTTTTTGGTTTTCCTGCAAGTGCAGAAGAAGTTTCTGCGGGACCTGGAGAAGCTCTATCTTTACCTAGTGAATCAGATGCTAAATATATAGAACCTACAGGTAATAGTTATAGCAGTCAATTTGATAGATTAAACCAGTTAGAAAAACAGATTAATGAACTTGGACTAGCAGCTGTTCTTGGTCAAAAATTATCTGCAGAAACAGCAGAATCTAAAAAAATTGATCGGAGTCAGGGCGATAGTACAATGCAGGTTATAGCCCAACAAATGCAGGATTTAATAGATAATTGTTTAAAATTTCATTCTGAATATCTAAATGAAAGTTCTTCTGGTAACTGTTTTGTTAATAGAGATTTCTTAGCTGCTAGATTAGAACCTCAGGAAATACAGGCTCTACTTGCTCTTTATACAGCTGGAACAATAAGCCAGAAAACATTATTAGATCAGTTATCTGAAAACGAAGTACTCGGAGATGATTTTAATGTAGAAGAAGAGCTAGAAAGCACGCAAAATGGCGGATTAATAGATATGGAACCAGTAGAGGAAGATAATTAATGTGTCTATTCCTGAGGTATTTTTTAGAGAAACAATTGATTTAAATAGATTTAGTAATAAAGTTGCTAAAGAATATGCAATTACCTATAACAAAATAATAATTTCTGCTGCAAAACAATTAAAACAGATAAATATTGCCCANGCAAAAGCAGGTGAAGCAGTAATAGTAGCTCCACAAACAAGAAAAAGACTAAGAGCAATAATAAAACAGGCTAAAGATAGTTTAAATACCTGGTCAAAAGCATCTGCAAAAGATTTTAAAGGTCAATTGCAAGGTGTAGCCTTACTTCAGCGTGATTTTATTGTAGATGAACTAAAAAAAGTAACCGCTTCAGGTAATATTCCAATTAATAGTGTTGCTGTTAGTCCAAAATATGCAGAATCAGTAATTTATACAGATCCTACGCAAGTTAATATTTTTACCAGTTCTAAATTTACTGAAGATGATTTTATAAATTTTGGTTCGGGTAAATTTGAATTAACTGCGAGACAAGGTGCTGTTATTACTTTGCCAAATGGAGATACTGTAGAAAAAGCATTTAGAGGAATAGCAGTAGGTCAACAACAGAAACTAGCTTTAGCTATAAGATCAGGAATATTTTCTGGTCAAACAACTCAACAGATAGCAAGAAGATTAGTTGGAAAATTAGAATTTGAATCTGCTCGTAGCATGGGTAAACAAACAGTAAAACGTTTAGCTAGTCGTGGCGGTGAAAGTATTAAATTAGCTAACTATCAAGTTCAGACTATAGTTAGAACTTCTATAAATCAAGTTAGAAACGAAGCTAGTCAGGCAGTTTATGCAGCTAATAAAAAAGTAGCTCCTAAATATGAATATGTAGCTACATTAGATTCGAGAACAAGTCCTATCTGTCAAAGATTAGATGGGCAAGAGTTTGCATATAACAAAGGTCCAACTCCACCGCAGCATTTTAATTGCAGGTCTACAACAGTTCCAGTAGTAGATTTTGATGGATTGCAGAAAGATTATCCTGGACTAGAAAAACCGCCAGAAACTTTTTTAGATACCCGACCAAGTATTACAGGCAGAGTTCCTCAAAATCAAGCTTATGGTGACTGGCTATTAAATCAAGATGAAGAATTACAGATAAAAACACTTGGAAGTCTTGACCGCGTACGTTTTTTTAGAAGATTAGCTAGAAAAAAAGGCAGTACTGGACAAACTGCTATTAGACAATTAATAAGAAATGATGGAACTGAACTATCTTTAGAACAATTAGAAAAAAAATATGGAAAATTACGCAAACCTAGAGTTACAGCTGAATCTTTCATTAAAGATACTCCAGTTATTACAAAAGAAAAACCATTTACTTCTATAGCTACTGGAGTTTTTGATACTAAAAAAGCTGCAGAATATACAGCTAAGTTTGGCGGTACTGAAAAAATGATTTCAGATTCACTAACTAGTTTAGAAAGTGTTGGTGGTCTAACTGCTGCTAATAGTAAAAAAATGCGTGAATTTTTGAAAAAAACTAAACAAATTAATAATTTTGCTATGCGTGATGAAAGGTGGAATGTAAACCAGATAGGAAGATATTCGAAAAAAGCTATTAAAGATCAGTTAAAAACTACAGAAAAAGCTTTTGATGTTTTTCAAACTGCTGCAGATAATAGAGAACAGGCAGAATATTTTTCTGCTGTTAAAGATGCTATTAGACAAGGTGAAGGTAAAAATTTTGAAAGAGTTATGAGAAATATGCTTAAACCTTGCGGTAAAGGTTATTCAGGATATACAACTTCAACAAGTTCTGTAGTAAATACTAAATTATATGAAGTAGCAAAACCTTTAAATAAAACTGATATAAAAAAATTTATAAAACAGAAAAAAGCAATTTTAAATGAAAATTTACGAGATAAATCTAGATATGTTTTTAGAAATGTAGAAGTTCCAAGCACTACATCAATACATGACCGAGATGTTTCATGGTTTTCTACTATGGTTCACGAAATAGGTCATCAGGTGCATTTTAAAGGCTCTGGTGCTGGTGCTTTTACAGAATGGAAATATGGAGATCTTAAATTTGTAAGTACTTATGCTAAAAAAAATAGATTTGAACAATTTGCTGAAGCATTTACTATGTATATTTTTGATCCAGAAGGATTGCAGACAAAAGCACCTTCACTGTATAAATGGGTTGATAATAATTTAAATTCTGCGTTAAAACTTTTATGAATTACGAAGAAGCAGTAGAACTAACAAAACGTTTTCCTCGAGATAGAACTGTTCCAGGCAAATTAGCTAAAGCTATAGAAGAAAGTACTGGTAAAGAAAAAGAATTATTAGGCGAATTAGTAGAAGGTTTAATTATTAGCTGTAAAAATTTTAGTGATTATGATCTTGTCTATAAATATTTTGAATAGCTTTATTTTGCTTTATATGGCTTTCTTTTAAATAACTGACTAATACGCCATAAAATTAATTTAAAGCCTTTACGACGTTTTCTAACAGCCATACAGGCAACAACTGCTTCTAACTCTACTAATCTACCTAAAACAGATGCTAAAAATACATCTTGTTTCATTTGATGTCTGACTAAATGGGTGCAATATCTTTTTATATTATCTATATCATCACTTTCCATAATATCTCTGCAACGCATTTCTACTGATAGTTCTAACTCTACAGGAGGTTCTTCTATTTCTATATTTAGAAATTTTTTAATCATTTATTAGGAAAAAGCTGTTTTTCTAAAATATCTACAGCTCTATCATCAAGAGTATTTGTTGTTTGCTTACAGATAGCTCGTAAAAGATCTACAACAAGACGTTTAACTGTAGTTGTTGTAAGAAATGTTAGTAATATCGGTTTTAGAATTTTAATCATAATTTATCCTGTTACTTTCCAAAGATAACAATTTTTGCTAAGTTTGCCATTAGTACTAGATTTTTATGGAAGATCAGGAAGAAAAACAAGGTCCTGGAATAATAGGTAATGCAGTTCAGCTTGTTATTCTTGGTTGGAGTTTAGCTGTTATTTCTTGGTCTTACTTTAATCCAAATCCTACAAGACAAATTGATACTACTTTTGCTGCAGGTTTATTAAGTGCAGTCATGTCTAATTATGGTTTAAATGTCAAAAAGGCTACTGACAAAAAGAAACTGAATGGTAATGTTAAAATAGTTGACAATTCAAAATCTAAAGTGGGAATAGAAAAAAAATGAAAAAATTTTTACCAATTCTTTTATTATTTTCAGCTCCTGTTTATGCTGATATGACCCATAGTATTTCTTCCAGTGTAAAATTTGAATCTCTTTCAGCTGCTACTTCTGCAGATAAAATTGGTTCAAGTTATAGCATAAGTGGAAATAATGTAACTACTACAGATTCAAATTCTGCTGCAACTGTAGGAGGTTTTGGTGATGCTACTAACGGAGTTCCTTCTATTAGTTTTCCTAGCTCTGTAGTCCAATCTACTGCAGGAGAAGCATTTTCATTTTCTACTAGCTATTTAGAAGGTGATGCTACATCTGGTTCAGCTCCAACTGTAGGAACTGTTTCTAATTTTTCTGATCTAACTTCTACAAGTGCTGGAAGCGTCGGAACTGCAGCTGTTGCTTTAGATAATCACACAATGACGCTGACACCAGGAACTGGAACAGGTATTGTATTAACAGGTCAATTTGTAGTTGATTTAAAAATTGAATGAGGAGGTTAATTCTTCTTGGCTTTGTTATATCTACTCCTTGTTACGCTGTGCCAGTTATACCTAATTTTACGCAAGGAAGCTCCACAAGTCGAACAGAAACTACCACAAATATTACAGAGACTATTCGAACAACAGAATATAATTCTGGGTACCTCTATTCGGTTACAGGATCAGGAATACAGCACGACGGAAGCTCTATTACACCTGCAGCTACTTCAGTTAGTGAAACAATAAACGGAACTACTCATACATGGCAAGGTTTAAATTTAGATCAAAGACCCAACTGGACCCAAACAAATCAAGGCGACGCTTTTCAATTTACAGAAGTTTATCAGGCGCCTGGACTAAATTCAGTAACAGATATAACTCGGACTATTCAAAGTACAAGCGTAACAGACACAACTACAATATTTTCCCAGTAATAGCATTATTATTTGGGAGTCCAGTTTTTGCTAATACCTCAAATACTGCGGCTCCCTCTGCTTCTGCTAGTGGTTCTGTATCTAACTTTGCTACTCAGGTTTTAGGCGGTCCTATGGTAGAAAATCAATATGGAAATAATATTAAATGTTCTGGACCTCAAATGACAGTAAGTCCTTTTGTAACTACTAGCTTTAATCAAAAAAGACCACAGGATTATATTTATCACACGCCTGTTTATAACGAAGCTACAGATTCAAATGGAAATCTTACGAATCCTGGAGAAATTCTTTTTTATAGAGAAAACTATAGTAATAATAAAGATTCTTTAGGATTAAATTTTGGTTTTGCTCTTACNTTTAATATNCCNTTAGATAATAGATTTCAAGATTCTTGTTTAGATGCTGCTAATACACAGATTCAATTACAGAAACANGAATTATCTGCAAAAAGATTAAATTATGAAATTGCTAGATTAAAAAACTGCGGTGAACTTATGATTGCTGGTATATCTTTTCACCCTGAAAGTCCTTATGCTGCTTTATGTGCTGATGTTGTTATTAGTCCTAAACCTAATCAGGTATTACCTCACAACCACGAAATCAAAATAAATAAATAAACAACCGCTTGGGAGCCTAGACCAGTTGACTAGGGGCAGCAAGCTTAGAACCTTTTACTGGTTTTAGTTGTTTAAAGCATCGGTCCTGGGCTCTCGTTTAAACTACCCTTTCGAGTAGGGGCTGGCAGGTATGCAATGCCTATAACTATTATACTTTATCTTTTTTCTTTGTAAATTTTTTAAATATTTGTTTAATTAATGGTTTTATAACATTAAGCAATAATGGAGTACTGGCAGCAACTGTAGCAATAGCAGCAGTACTAATAAGCTGTGAAGTATTTGGTATGTATTGTTCGATAAACGGAACTTCCTCATAGAGAGTAATACATTTAGTTCCATCTTTACTTCTTTCATGGCCTGAAACACGTTCTAGTTTAAATTCGTTACGATAATCTCCTAATCTTTGGTTTTCTGGTCCAGGACACTCTACAAACTTTTTATCTTTATTTTTTGGTTCTGGCGTATATTTTGGAGGTTCTACTTTAGATTCTTCTATTTCTTGTTTCTGGTTTTTAGGCTTTTCTGACTGAACATAATTAAATTCATTAGGATTATATTCTAAAGGTTCAAAACTAGGAATACTAAAATTACCGCATTCTGTATAAGTTCCATATTGATCTAACGAGCTATCTATTAAACTAGTTTTATTATTTCTATGTACTCGAACACAACCTGGATAATCTACTACTGGTTTATATATCTGATCTAGTATAGGAATATTAGTTTTCCAGATAGGAATTTCAAAAATATTTACTTTATTTATATTAAAACGAGATATTTCACTCATTTAGAAGGAAATACTGGTAAAGAAGGCCCTGTTTTTTCTGGAATAGATTTATCTAAAACATTAGGCATCATTCCCTGAACATTTCCTAATATTTCATTCATAACTTTAGCTTTAAAATTTTCTGAAGTTACATATTTATAACCTAAGTATGCTCCACCACTCATAGAAGCTACCATTAAAAATGAGATAATACTCAAAACATTAGCAATTTTTTGAAACATGAGAGAAGCCTTTTCTAAAGCATTAGTACCTGTGACTATTATAACTTTCTGTGGAATCTGTGCATTGGCACCACTTTATGTAGGACTTTCAGTTTTATCTACCAAGGTACACCAGCAGCAGTAGTTGGGGTAAGAACTTCATTTACGGCAGCTTCAAGCTTTGTTTCGATTGCTGTTACATTGTCAGTTCCAAGTGCTGTTTTTACCCAACCTAAAACAGTAGCAGCATCTAATTTTGNAAATTCAACAAAATCACTTGGTAATGATTCAGGTTTATCAAAAACTATTTCTCCTGTTTCTCTTGCTTTTTCTACGGAATCAGATAAGCCTTTTACACGATAAATTACTTTAGTGACAAAACCATCTGCAAGGTCACGTTCCATTGTATTTATTTCCCAAGTTTTTGTAATTGCCATTGATTTTCAAAAAAGCCTTATTAGGATTCTACTTTGTTATTAACATTAATCAATTTTTCTAACTTTTCTAGTCCGCCTTGATCTTTTATAATTTGACCAACAATTTGATTTTTTTCCTGTTGCAATTTTAAAATTTTTTGCTCGGCTTCTTGTTTGATTTGGTTTATATCTTTGTCTAAAATCTCAACTTTTTTTGTATTAAATTCTAAAGTTTCTTTGGTCTCTTTAATTAAATCTTCAGGTGTCATAATAAAAAAATATGTTTATTCATTATACTAAGCAGCTTCTAGTGCTGCAACTTTAGTTTCTAATTCTGCAATCTTTTCTGCTGCTTCTTTAAGACCTTTCATTAAATAGATCGTCATATCTGTTGGTGTGAATGTATAAAACTCATTATCACAATCCGTAAGATTGTTTTTTGGATATGCTTCTGGAAATTTATCAACTTCATTTTGTGCAATATATCCTTTATGTTTTGCAGCAGAATCATCTTCCCAATTAAAATTAAATAATTTTGGTGTTAATGATTTAAATTTACTTAATACACTTTCACTCCAATCTTCAATATTTTTCTTAGTTCTTTCATCAGAAGATCCCGATCCATAACTTGTACCACTAGAGGTTATAGAAATAAAGCCAACCAAGTTAGTTTGACCTCTATACCATTGAGCAACATGACCATCGCCGTTCATTCTGTTGCATCTGATATGAGTTCCATTTGCTGTTGTACTTCTATACTCGCCATTTTGATAAATTATATGACCTGGATTACTACCCCAAGAAAAATCAGTACCGTTTTCAGCAGTAAACATTTCAGATGTACCAAAAGTAAATCTTCTAGAACCAGAAGTTTCAATTTGAATAGTTTGAGAAGATTGGTTAGCACCAATAAATGGTTGACCACTACTAGTAACACCTAAGTCTAATCTCTTAGAACCGCCAGTACTTGTTTCTTCTAATCTGATTATTGGCCCAGCAGCTTTTGCCTCTATTGTATAACTAGGTGTAGTATCACCTATCCCAAGATTTCCTGTGATATTTACTCCACCACTTACAGTCTCAAATTTCTGACTTGCATCAAAATATGCCTTAAAGGCTCCATCTTTTATAGCTCTAAATAAGTCTTCAGTACCATTTTCACTTAAAAATAGTGATTCATCACATCGGACTTGTAATTGAGCTGATGCTGCACCAAGAATTTCATGTCTCGAACCCGGGATATGTCTAAGTACTAAATCAGTAGAACTACCAAGCACAATCTCGTCATTATCAGCCATGTTAATATTGTTACCATTACTTGCTAAGTCACCCCCTAACTGCGGTGAAGTATCATTAACTAAATCTGAGCCACCTATACCTGTTAATCCAGAACCATCACCAACAAATTTTGTTGCTGTAACTGTTCCTGTACTCGGATTATAAGTAAAGTCTCCATCAGATTCGAGTCCAACATTACCTGTTGCAGAAGCGTCTTCGATAAAAGGAATTAAATTATTTTCATTAGTCGATTCATTATCTGCAACTGAAATATGATTCGCGTTTGTGGCTGTAGTCGCTGTTGTTGCATTTCCAGATAATGCGCCAGAAAATACTGTCGCTGTTACTGTTCCAGTTGATGGGTTGTAAGTAAAATCTCCATCTGATTCCAAACCTACATTTCCAGTAGCAGAAGCGTCTTCAATAAATGGAATTAAGTTATTTTCGTTAGTTGATTCGTTATCAGCAACAGAAACGTGATTTGCATTCGTGGCTGTCGTTACTGTAGTTCCCGCAATAACAGTTGCCAACGCTACACCCGCAACAGTAATTGCATCAGCTTCTAAAGTTCCGTCAAAATCTCCGTCAACAGCATCTACATTTCCTACAAAAGTTGTAGCTGTAACATTACCTGTTACTGTTAGTCCAGAAGAACTAAAACTTCCTCTAGTAGTTCCTCCGCAAGTTATATCTAAAGTATCAGCTGCACTTGAAAAAATTCCAGTATTTAAATCGTCGCGAAATCCTAGCGCAGGAGCAGAATTTGTACCATCTTCAAGAGTTAAAGTTCCGTCAAGTTGTAGTAAAGTAACCCACCCATCATTAGAACTATTTCTTATTTTTAAAACTCCGTCATTTGTATCTGCCCACCATTGATAGGCATATTTTGTAGAGGGTTCAGAAGAAGATGAATTATTACTTACAATAGCTGCTAGTGCATTATTTAAATCACTACGAAAGTTGGCCCCAGTTGCATTATCTAGTACGTAGTCGTGAGTTGCCATTTTCTAACTATTTTTATTCAAGGTTATCATAATTTTAAGAACCTCGCCCGAATCCGACAGCAGTATATCTAAAATTCCTATCTACAAAACTTGAGCCATTTTTAATATCTATATCAAAGCCGCTTCCTGTAATATTATGAAGGCTGAAAAAATCACCACTTTGCATATTTTCTACAATAATTCCAATAGTTGGTAAATGAGCAGTAGTAGAACCTCCTAATTCTGAAGTTCCTGTAAAAAATGTATTTATAAACGATACAGATTTTCTACTTGTACCCGAAGCTATTACAGAAGTAGGATTTTCTGTTCTTCTTATTAAATTAGCTGAATATCCAAGTTGTTTTACAATAATACTTTGTGCAGGATCTGATGTTGTTAATTCTGCTCTAAATTTAAAACCGCGAGCAATAAAAGTTCCATTTGCCATAGGTTCAAAAGGAGTAAAATTAGCACCATAAGTACAATTTCCACTTGTTGTTTGACTTGTAGTTCCAGTTAAAACAAAATCATTTACACTTCCTGTACTTTGTATAACATATTCTCCGTCTATACCAGTTCCAGAAGTAAAATCTACTACTATTACATTTCCTGCTACATAGCCATGATTTGCTTTAGTTATTACTATTTGAGTTCCAGTTTGTGCATAAGTAGCTGAAACAGATAAATCAGGATCTAAATCTGTTTGGGCTACTAATAAACGAGCATTAGTATCAAATGCTGTTAAAGCATCAATATCTGTCCAAATATCAATTAAAGCTGTTCTTGAATCTATTAAATCATTAGGATAAAAAGATTCAGAAACTATATGTCTTGTTAAATTAACAACTTGTTTACTTCCAAAATCAACATTACTAACAAAATCATATTTTCCTGTAGAAGCAATATCGCCTAGAAAATCAAATGAAGGTAAAGGATCAATACTTGTAACTGAATCTATTTCTACTGTAGATCCTAGAACTAAACCGCCTAAAGTAGAATCAAAAAATGTATTGGTTTTTGTTCCATTAAAAGGAGTTGTATCTGTATCTTCTCTATCTGTAAGAATTGCAAGTTTTGGAAGCGCATCGGGTACAGTAACAACAACTGAAGTTTCTCCAGAACTTAAACGCCCTCCATCATCTCTAAATTTTAAAATATATTCACCTTCTATAGCTGGTACTAAAGTTTCAGAAACATTACCTGGTAAAGCAGGAATTATATCAACAGAATTAGTAAAAGTTCCAGTTCCGTCTGTCAAATTACTGTGCCTGACTACAATATTTCCTCCGTGAGTCACGTCAACATCTGTTGCTTTATCAAAACGCAATCTTACAAATTGATCTGAAACTGGTTCTACCGTTAGATTAGAAACATCTTGAGGAAGTGCAGTTTTACCTACAGCTTCAAAAGTTAAATCGTTAGAAGTAGCTGAAAGTTGACCCTGTACGTTATAACTAAAAACTTGAATTTCATAAGTTCCAAGTTGACTATTAATAATTTGAAAATCAGGTCTTGAAACTTTTTCAGAAACAAAATTACTATTTTCATATCTATAGTTAACTTGGTACTCAGTTACTCCAACAATAGGTTGCCAACTTATAAATATTTTTGATACTGCTTGATTATTAATAGGTACTATTGTTTCTACTGCAGATAAGTTTGAAGGAGGCGGTTTAAGTTCATTTAATTTAGAAACTGTTCTTGTAGGTAAAGAAGCTCCATCTTCAATAAAAGCATATTTTTCATTTATATAAGATAAGGCAGTAATTGTATAATTTATTCCGTCAATTTCTTCAACTGTTATTACTCTAAATTTTTGTGCTTGAACTGCTGTATTTTGTATTAAATACATTGTTCCTACATTAGGTGTTTGAGAAAATGCTGAACTTACAGTTATAACCCCATTAGTAATATCAGAAATATTTTTTGTTTCTATAGTTCCATCAGGTAAAACTAAAGTTAAAGTTGGACTATCTGTAGTAGGTAAATCTGTATGTTGTGTATCATCTACTGTAACTACGGTTGTTGAACTTACTGCTGAAAGTTTACCGCCACGTCTAACTCCTGCACGAACAGGGTCATTAATTTCAATTACAGCTCCAGGACGAACTAAAAGACCTGCTTCTAAAGATGTAGTAAAAGTACAAAGTTCAGATTCATTGCCTTCTGAAAATGAAATAGCTTTAGCTAATCTCTGAGCCTGTCCTCTACTTGTACAACCAAAACCTTTTACTTGTTTAACAACAGTTCCAATTTTTGCTATTAATGAAGTATTTTCAAAAATTTCAAAATCTATTTCCTGTGAATCCATATTAAAATATGAAACAGAAACTACTGAATGTCTTTGTTTTAAACTTGAACCTGTATAGTTAAATCCATCGCTAGAAACATTAGCTAGTGAAAATATGTAAGAAGCATCTTTAGGTGAATCCTGGGCTAATAAAACAGTACCTGTTGACCAGATAGGCATTGCTCTCATAACTCCTGCTAATTCATTTATTAAATTAAACGCTTCGCTAGAAGATTGAATATTTACATTGCAGCTAAATCTTGCCTCTTGTCCTCCAAAACCATCATCTACAAGAGTATTAGCAAATTTACTAGCAGTTACAAAAGAAAATAAATCAATAGAACTATCTGTAATATGGGTACCAAATCCATATCTTTCTGTAGTTAGTAAATCTAAAAGTATCATTGCTGGACAAGAACACCAGACAGCAGAACCCATAACACCATTAAAAATATAGCCAGTTGGATAAACTATTCTTCCTGTAGCAGTATCTACAGTAGGAGTGCCAGAACCTGATGCTCCTGCACCAGGTATTCTTACTTTTATTCCTCTAATACGAAATTTTCTTCTAGGAATTGAACTAAATTGTTGAGAATCTAGTCTTATAGCGTTATAAGCAGAGTTTGCATAAGTATTAGAATCATCAATTATTTCAGCTAAACTAGACCACTGAAAAGCATCTATTAAAGTTGAATCTGTACTATCTGCAGTTACTCTTGTAACTCTAATATCTACAGGAAAAGAACCAGTAATTTTTACTGAATAATCTTTTTGATAAGCATCAGCAGTACGGCCAGTAATAGTATCTGTAAAAAGATCAGTAAATCCTCCAGAATTATATTGAACAGAAACCTTAAGCTGAACAGTAGAACCTAATAAATCTCCAGATGTAGTAGCTTTTTGTATTTGCGGAAACGAAACCGTAATTTTTACTCTATCTACATTTGTATTAGTTATTTGTCTAGTTACTGGAGAATCAGCAGTTACTGTAACTCCTACTGGCGTAATAGAAGAACTACTTTCAATTCCGTCTATTTTTGTTTGGTTAGAGGTTCCAAAACGAGAATTAAAAGTTACATTTTGAAAATTAAAATCAGTATCAGCAGGATTTGAAGAATTAGCAGTAGCTTTTAAAATAGGCGTATCATTTAAAAAAACATCTTTTAAATAAGCATTTTTATAAGCAGTAGAAGTTCTATCTGTAATTCCTTCTTTAGAAGCAGAAGCACTTCCTTCAATTTCTCCCTCAGAAATCAGATCAAGAAATGTTGCAAATTGCCTACTATGTAAAGTATCTGGAGTTCTTGTAGGTTGCGGAGGAGGAGGAGGACTTCCACCACCACCAGAACCGCGAATAATTTTTTTATTTTCTGTCATGCCTGAACTTGCTCCGTATCAATTCCTCCTGAAATTACAACAGACCCTGTAAAAATTTCTCCATAAACAATAGGTACTGGAGTTCCTGCTCGGCTAGTCTGTTGAGTTCCAGAAAAACTAAAGGAAATTCTAGGATCTCCTTCGCTTGAAAATTCTGGTTGTTTTGGCATAGGAAATAACATTTCACTGACACCACTTAGAACCAGACTTGCACCAATTAAACCTAAAGCAGCTGAACCATAAGCTCCCGCAGCATAAAGACCAGTTGCACCCATCAATCCACCTCCGCCTGCTAAACCTGCTCCAGAACCTCCAGCAAATAAACCAGCACCCATAGGAGTAAATGATAAACCTATCAAAGCTACTCCTAGTAGAATTTTTCCAAAATTTCCACCAGAACCTGCAATCACAGGTACAAAAGAAATATCAGATTTTCCTATAGGATCATGCAATTCTTCTTGTCCTATATCTTCATCATTAACAATAACTTTATAATATTTATCTGACATATATTTTTCTAAATGCGGAAAATTATTTATTAAAAAACTTACTGCTTCTGCAACATTATGAACTTTAATATCTTCAAATTCTTTATGGCCTACTTGATTTGCTAAATCACCGTAAAGTTTTATTTTACGAAGCATAACGCAACCTCTTACCAGTACATTTTAAAAGCCACTCTGAATATGGCTCTTTACAAGATAGTCTATCTGCTAAATGATGTAAAACATCTCCGTCTAAAAAAATAGCTACATGATTTAGTCCAGGAGAACCAATAGACATAAATAAAAGATCACCATTAATCAATTTTTCTTCTGACCTTAATTCTCTAAATCCAGTTCTCCAAGCGCATTGTTCAAACATAGGATTTAGTAAAAATTCTTCTGGTGTTGTTGGTCTAGTCCAGTCTCTGAGCTCTATATTTTTTTCTTGTTTATACCAATCTCTAACTAACGAATAACAATCCTGTAATCCCCAAACCCATTGCCGACCTCGTAAAGGTGGTTTAAATCCACAAGGTTCACAATATCCCCAAGTTTCTGTTTTAGGATTTACTATATACCATTTTAAATTACTATGCTCACACGATACTCTATCGGCTTCTGAAGGGTCAGGAGGTGTTGTTGGGTGTGAATGTACTATTGCTATTATTTCGCCTAAATTATCAGCTTTTACATAATCTTCAGGATCTAATATAAAACACTGATTACTATTCATAGATAAATTTCTACAGGGAAAATATTTTTCTTTTCCTTTTATATTTAATAAAACTCCTACTGATTCTTTAGGATCTTCTTTTTTTGCATGTAATAATGCTTCTTCTTTCCACATTACCCTGTTACTAAACCAATGCTTGGAAAATCAGCTCGAGTGCATTGTCTTTTAGGCGCTCTTACTCCAGCCATATCTATTGCAGCTGCAAGTTCAAATTGTACTACTGTTCTATTTTCTGCAGATTTTCTATCTATTGTAAAAATTTCCTGTTTATATTCTGCTGTACTATCTGGAGTTCCAAAAGGGTTTACATTACTAGGAAAATTAGCTGCATCAAGAAATTTAGCTTTAGTTCTAATTCTTACTACTGTTGCTCCAGTTAAATCATTTCCTGTAGTTACTCCATTTACTACAAGCAAAATAGCAGAAATAGTTCCTAAAGCATTACTAAAAGTTAGAGTAGGTCTAGGGAGTTGGCCTTTACCATATTTAAAACCTTCTGCTTCTACTGGAAATTTAGTATAAGTATTTCCTGCCCATATAATATCTCCATTATCTTTTAGACTTGTGCCTGCATGAAATCTATAAGTAGTTGTAGCTCCATGCAAAGTATTATCTAAAGTTAAAGTAAATAATTCAATAATTGCAGAGGGATTAGTACTCTGTAATTCACTAACAATTTTATCTGTACTCATGGTTCAAAAACTTCTCTAAAAGTAGCTGAAATTCTTGCTCGATTATTGTATGGTATATCTTTTTTCCAACCTTCACAAACAAATTGTTTTGCTCCTGATAAAGTAATAGAAACGTTTCCGCTATTAGTAGCACTAGAAGCTGCAGTTACAGTAAAAACATTATCACTAGTTATAGAAGCAACAGCAAAAGAACCATCTGTAGCAGAACCAGAAGTATAATCTATTGTTAAAACATCATTTAAAGCTACTCCATGATTAGTAATAGTAATAGTTACTGTAGTTCCAGATTGTGAATATGTACCAGTTTTAGATAAACCTTCTCCTGGTGGAGTAAAAGTAAAACTTGCCTGATCTCTTGCTCTACTTGTTAAAAAAGCATCTACTACATCTGCTTCTGTTTCTGATAATTCAAAATTTAAATTATATCTTTTCATAATTTGATTACTAGGTAATCCAAAAAATATTCTCTGTTCAAATCCATCTGCAAATCTAACTGTTCTTACAGCAGGTTCTGTTGACTTAGAAAATCCTGTATATGTAGGACTAATTGAAGGAAAAGTTGCCATTTAAGTTGCTAATAAACCGCCTGGTCTTTTTTGTTTTATTAATTCAGATTGTATAGCACCAGCTAAAGCTACGCCAAGTTCTTTTCCTCTATCTGAATCTGCTGCAGTTTGTGAGCCACCTGCATCTACTGAAACATTAATATTATTAATTACTCCACCGCCTCCAATCATATTATTAGGAATTACTGTACCGCTTGATTTAGGAGTAAATATTTCAGGTCCTTTTTCTCCTACTAAATAACTGCGACCAGCGGAAGCAGGACCACCTGTAGCTAGTCCAGGTAAATCTGAAAATATTCCACCAAAACTTCTTTTTAATAAAGTATTTATTCCAAGTCTTAATAAAGATGTAGCTAAATCATTAATTATTGCTCTAGCTGCATCTGCTAAAGATCTAGTTCCCTGAATAGCATCTACCAAAGCATCAGAAATACCAGTAGCAATATCATTTCCTATTTCTTTAAAAATTCCTTTTATTCTTTCTGCTTCTTCTTGTATTCTTTTTTGCTGTAATTCTTGTTTTTTTAATTCTAAATTTTGATTCTGTAATAAAATTAGTTCTTGACCTCTAACTACTCCATGTTCTTCAATTATTTCAGCTATTGCTAATTCATGTTCTTTTTCAAGTTTTTGTAATTCTGAAACTTCTGCATTAATTTCTAAATTTTTTGCTAATCCTTTATTTTGTTCTCTTAATGCTTTAGCTGTAGATTGAACCTGCCTATCCATTTCTTCAAATCCAGCTACTTTTAATCTATTTTGTAATTTTTCTAATTTTTNTTCTAGTAAATCTATTTCATGGTTTGCCATGTGTGTACTTCCTACACCATGTAACATTTCAGCAAAGAAATCTGTTACTGCATTTTTCTTTTTAAGACTTTCAGTTAACTTTGTAATTTTTTCTTCTGTTTCTTCTATTAATGCTTTAGTTTGAGCTACACTTCCTTCTTCTAATACTCTATTAAACTCTTTCTGTGCATTAATAACCTTTAAAATTTCTGTTGCAAACATTCCAAATGCGACCACAGCTAAACCTATTCCAGTTTTTGCTAAAGCCATNTTAAAAGCNGTTAGAGCTACTGCTGCTTTAGAAATACCGCCTGCAGCTAAAAATGAAGTAGCTGCCATACCTTTTAATCCAGTAGCAGCTAAAGCTGAAGAAGCAGCTGTTACTTGTGCCTGGATAATAAATGTAGATAAACTACCTACAACTGCAGGTATAGCTATAGATAATGCTTTAACTCCTGCAGCTATACCTACAAAAGCTAAAGTTACTTGTCCTGCTTCAGATTCTAAAAAACTAGTTAATTCTGAAATTAATTTAGTTAGTAATCTAGTAACATCTAAAACAACAGGGGCTAATAATCGACCTATAGCTATTGATAATGCTTCTGCTTCATTTCCAAGAACTTTAAATACCATTGTAGGATCATTTTTAATAAGTTCTTTAAGCATTCCTCCGCTTTCAGCTGCTATTAATTCAAAAGCTTCTATCATTACATCTTTTGTTATTAATCCCTGNGCGGCCATTTTTCTTAATTCACCTGTTTGAACTCCCATTACTTTTGCTACAGCAGGTAATATAGTATTCATCTGTTCAGAAATACTATTAAATTCATCTCCTCTTAAAACTCCAGAACCCAAAGCCTGTGTTAGCTGAATCATTGCATTTCTTTGCTCGTCCATAGACGCACCAGAAGTAATAGCTGCTGTATTAAAACCTATTAGTATTGTTGAAATATCTTCAAAGCCAACTCCTAAAGGACCTAATCTAGCTGTTAATTGAGTTACTGCTTCTAAAGATTCAGAGGTACTTAAACCAAATTTCTGCTGTGCTTCTCTAGCTAAATCTAAACTTGCTTCAAACGTACCGTTTTCTTTAGTTAAAAGTTTTAAACGTTGATTTAGTTTTTCAAAATTTGTAGCAGCAAATATTGTTTGTTTAGCTAAAAATCCTATTCCTACTCCTGCTATGGCTGTTCTAAGGCCGCCAAAAGCATTTTGTAGTTGGTTTGTTTGTCTTTGTACTCCCTGTAGTGCTCTTGTGGCTCCAGAAGCATCTACTCTTAGTCTTACTATACTTTCAGCCACAATTTAAAAACTATTTATTCTATTTTACCTTTTTCTTGCTTTTTGGCGATTATATTCTTTTTTTTCGTTTTCTCTTTTATTTTCATAATAAGCAGCCCAATATATTAATTCTTCTTCTGATATAGAACTTCTTAATTCATTTATTGTTTTTCCTAATTCTGTTGCGAGAAAAAACTCAAAATTTAACCAGTTATCCCGCTTAATTCGTTTTTTGCCTGATCTATATTTAATTTAATATCAAACATAAAAAGCTCTAAATCATTTAAAACTTTTTCAGGTAGTTCTCTTTGTAAATTGGGTGCATCAGCTGTATGAAAAGCTCTAGTTCCATCTTCTAATTCTGCTTTTTCACAAAGTAATTGAGTAGTTATTTTTAAACCTGTAGGATCATCAACTGCTGTTTGCTGTGCTCTAATCCTATCTTCTCTTGTTAAAGGCTTGAAATATAAATCTAAAATTTTTTCTCCGTTTGAATTTTTAAATTCAAATTTTCTTCTTTTACTCATTTGATCGCTGTACGAATCCGTAAGCAAATCAATAGTTCTTTTAGTTGCCATAAAAATTTAGGGTTGGTTCTTTAAACTTACCTAAATTGCTGAAGTAATGGTACCGTTTGTTTCAAATGTAATATTTATAACTTGAATTTCTCCAAGTGTTGCACCATATTCAGCACCAGTAATAATTCCTGCAAAACTTATTTTTTTAGCAGAAGTATCTCTATCTGGAAATAATTCAAATAAGGCATCTCCACTATCGCCAGTAGTTAAAACATCATCAATAAAAGTTGTATATCCTGCACCAGATTCAGAAGGATTATATAAAAGTTCTGCAGTTCCAGAACCATCAATTAAACCTCCTACTCGAGTTTTAAATGTATCTCCTTGCTTTGTGGTTTCCATTGTATCTTTAGTAATAGATAAAGACCAAGCTCTAGTTTGTCCTACGTCGGCTTCTGTGCCTCCCGCATTTTCAAACATAATTTTACCTACATCACCCTTGATAGCAGACATAACAAAAAAAAGAATTATTTATATAAGATTAACCTTTTTCAGGTTTTTTTGCATCTTTTTTAGAATTTTTTGAATTTTCCATAAATCGCCTACATCTTGCGTCCCAATAATTAGGATTCCTATTTCCTTTTACTGCTTCAATAGCATCTAACATTTCTTCTGTAAATTCAATAGCCATAATTAAAATTCTTCAAATGTTTCAAAAGTAATTCTTAATTGAGTTTGAAATTTACCTTCAGGACTAGATTGTAAAATTTCAGGTCCTATTGGTGAATCAAAAATTACATTAGAAACTGTGACTCTATTGTATAGGTCTCTTAATCTTTTGCCAATTGTAAAATTAGCTCCAGCTCCTATTCCTTCTTCAGTAAAAATATCTAAAGTAAGTAATCCATTTATAAAATTATTTGCACTAGAAGAATTGCCCATAGATATATTTTCTCCAGTACCAAAACTTATTTCGCAAGTTACAAAAGTATCTTCAGTAGTAGAATCAAAAGCCATATTGCTAAAAACAACTGGTATAGCAGGACTTGAAGCTAATTCAGTTGCTAATCTAGCTTCAATAGTTGATCTAACTGTATTTAAATCTGTAGCAGCCATTTAACTTTTTCTTAGTATTTTTGCATATTGTCTAGCAACATANCTATTTAATTCTTTTCCTATAAGNTCTGGATAACCTTTAACTGTTCTCTGTCTAGTTCTATAAACTCCTTTCCAGCTAGGCGGTAAATTAACTCCATAACAAACAGGNTCTGCATAAGGTAAATTATTTATTATTGTTCCATTAAATGGCTTAATTTGAGTTTGCCAGGCATTTCTTAAATCTCCTCCTCCTTTTGGTTCTCCTTCATATACAATTCTAACTGGTGTTGCTTTCTTAACTCTTCGAGTCCACTCTAAAGTAGTTGCTTTAACAAGATCTACTACTGCTTCTCTCATAACATCATCTATTTGATCTAATCTTATTCTTCTAGTCATGTTTACCTCAAAATAAGATCAAAACTAATAGCAGTATTATTTTGTTCATTTTGAATTACCTGGACTATTTTAAATTCAACATTACTTATTAAAACTCTATCTTTTGTAGTTGGTACAAAACTTAGATCTCCTGCAGATATAGTAAGCCTTTTATCCTGAGATTCTATTAAATTATTTACTTCATTTCTTGTAACATTACTTAAAACTCCTTTAATAGTTGTATCAGAAGTAGATTCAGTAATAGCTCCAGTAGTTGTATTATATGTGCCTGCAGTAACTTGTCTTATAGTTACATCTCCTCCTAGCTTTTTCAGTGCTTTAGAAGCTGCTTTTTTTAGAGCAGAAGCAATACTCATAATGAATATGCAATAACAGTTCCGCTATCTAATTTGACACTTGTTATAACTCCACAAATTTCTGCAGTTGATTTAAATTGTAAACTTGTTAAATCGCCAGTAATATTTTCAGCTACTAAAGTATTTATAACTGAATCTTGAATAGCTACAATTTTACCAAATCTTCCTGTATGTGCTGCAGTGTCATTGATAATTTTTGCTGCTGGATAATCGTAACCGTAACCCATCATTAAGACCTCCGAATTGAAATGTTGCCTGGTCCACTTATTCTAATACCTGAAAGATAACGTTCGACAAGTGGTGGTATTCGATCAGCTCCAACTGCACCAAAAAAATTAGGTGTTACGTTCAAACTACCGATTGAAACATTAGAAAAATCTTCTAATCCACTTAATCCTAAACCATCTCTATTATTATTCAAGTAAACAGCAAGAACTGCCTGGGCATTTTTAACTCNTGTAGGAATTTCTGTATCAGAATAATAATCAGCAACTAATCTATTAGGNAANGATAAACCATATAAATTTGTNTAAGTATCAGGTTTTCTAACTCCGCTTCTAGGCCATTGTAAAGCCTGAGTATCTGCTACTCTTGCACCTAAAAANCGTTCTCTATCAATTCTTTGTGTAGCTGTNAATAAAGCTCTATTTTTATTATCTGTACTTGAATTATCCCANGCTGTAACATCATCATCAAGAACTAANCCCTCGATAATAGCATTTGCATCTGAAAGAGTAAGATAGCTATTTGCTGACGCGCTTCCTACTGTTGCTGTTATTGTTATTGCCATTTAAATTTTTGTTTTTAGGCTTAATTTCTAAATTTTGCGGTTTTATAGAAGAAACAGAAGCTGCTTTTTCAGCAGCCTCATTTTGTTTCCTCATACGCTTAAATGCGTAAATTGCCATTAGCTAGAAGCACCTTTAAGTGCTACGAAATTAATAACAATAGCTTCACTTAGATTTCCTGCAGAAACATTAGAAACTGTTACTGCAAAAGAACCAGAAGCAATAGCATTAGCATTTACAAGATATGAACCTGCAGTACCAGCAGAACCATGACAAGCTACAACAACATCTGTTGCTGCAATCTTGCTATTAGTTACTGTAAAAGATACTTCTGTTCCAGCATCTAGCTGAGCATTGTTCATTGTAATCTGACCAGACTCTGTATTTAGAGTAACTCCAGTAGATTTGTTTGTAGCCTGAGTAACAGTACCTCCAGAGGTGGGTCCGACTAGGCTTCCAGCTGTAACTTCAAATAAAGAAGGCATAATAAATTACTCCTTAATCTTGGTTTGAAACGATAGTTGCTCTCACAATACCGATATTTTTTGTTTCATACACTTTCGACCAAGATGCTACTGTTTCCAATACAGTTCTGTTTGGATTAACAGTAGATACAGCGTATTTAATACCAACTGGGTGATAGATGTAGTGGAGATCTACTGCCATAGCTTCTTCCAAAGCTAAAATATCACGATCAGTTTGAGTTCTAATTGGTGCCTGCTCGCCCGTCACGATGGCTCCCTGAGTAAAGAAAAAGGCCGAATACTCAGTACTAGAACCTGATCCTGTAGTAGGAATATCGTCAGAAACAATAACTCTGAGACCCATAAATGTAGGAATTGAAGTTGTTCCTGGAAACGCATTAGCAGTACTACCAGAAGCAGCTGCTGTATCAGGNGCACCAGTATTATCATAAATTCTATCTATNGCATTNCGTTCNACNAAGTCNTAGTAGCAATTTGAATGGATAGCAATTGCTGAAAGTTTTTCTCCTTGATCTCCTAGAAGTGCTTTAGCTTTTGCAACGTGGCGTGGACTTAAAACTGTTGGAGTATCACCTGATTCAGAATCAATAGTTAAAGCAAATAATGCTGAATTACTATCGTTTGCATTTATAGAACCAAAAGCACCAGTTAAACAAGAATATAGATCTTTTTGTTTCTGGTTATTTACATAAGCAGCCATTTTTTGAGCAATAGCAGCCATTGGGTCAGGTCCGCCACCTGCTGCAAGTGCAGCTAAATCACGTGAACTGAAGGCTCTCCCCCTATGGAGGACTGCTGCAATTTGGGAATCTGCTGTAATTTTGCCTGGAGTTAATGAAGTTGAATCTGTTAGAACTTCAAAATCGCCNGATAAATTAGCTTTATAAAACGGAATTTTTACGAAATCGCCACCGCGATCAGAGGATAGATTTAATTCAGCCAAAGGTGCCACAACCCCACTTTGTAGAAAAGAATCTCTCGCAGTAGTCTCTTCAATTAAGTAGGGAGTAAAAACCTCTGGAATGATTAAATCACTTCTTAATGTAGCCATTAAAAAATGTTAATTAGTTTTTACTTTTCGGTGACAACACCTAGCTNATACAAACAAGTTAACTTTATATTAACCGTTAACTGCATTTTTTAACATATTAAATTTATTTATATCTGTTCTATATAATCTACTTTGTTCAGTTANATTNAAAGTTTCAGGTGCAAAAGGATTTTTTTCTCCAGAAACAAATTCAGTAGTGCTTGTACTTTTTGCTGAAGGTGCTCCACCACCCTGAGGTTTTGGGTGTTTTTGAATCCAGCTTGGTAAATTTAAAGCCCACTCTTTTAATGGTGTTCTGTTATATCCATCAACAATAACAACAGTTCCATCTGCTTCTCTTGTTAATTGTTCTTTATTAATTTGTGAAAGNGCATACTGGGGGTCATGTACTACATCTGCTAAAGCAGTTATAGCAGGCGTTTCAACCTCTAATTCTCTTTGTCTTTGTTCAAATTTTTCTATTTTTTGTTTATAAGCAGCCTCTGCATCTCTAAATTGTTGAGCCTGTTTAGCAATAGCTTCATCATATCTACCTTTAGCTTCTAGTTCTTCCTGTTCTTTTTTTTGTTTATAGGCAATCAAAGCGTTTACATCAACATCTGGAGGAATAGCTTTTCCTGCTTCTTTAGCTTTTATATTCTGATCTAATAATTTTGCATTATTAGCTTTTAATTTCTGTAATTCTTCCTGTAAAGCTGCAAATTGTTCAGGTGAAGGATTAGGTTTTTGTAGTTCTTCGGTCATAAAAAAACTTATTAATTATTAATAATATACCTAAAATTTACCATTTNACCTTATGAGACCAGTATAAAGCAGAAAATATACCAGGATTTGGATTCTGTGCGTTATGTCTAGCATAGTAAGATTTTCTTCTATCTTTATCTTTTTTTGTTGTTGGATTTTTACCAGCTCCAGTAACTCCTTGCTGTCCAAATCTTATTAATTTAGTTTCAGAACCTTTTTTAGCTAATACTACATGTGAACTTCGAGGGTGGTTCGGAGTTCTTTTTGCTTTATTAACAGCAGTTAAACCATATTTTTTTAATTTACGTTGAATTTTTTCTTTTTCAGTCATTTTCCTTTTTTCCTCATAGCCATATTATGTGCTTCTGTAAAGCTAACACCTTCTCGCATTTTACGCTTCATATATTCCATGTGTTTTTTTGAATGTCCATGTGTTTTTTGATGTTTTTCTAAAACATTTTTCTGTCTAGTAGTTAATTTCATCTTTTCTTAGGTGACTTTTTTCTAGCATTATGTATATCTATATCTGCTTTTCTAGCACCTCCACCTGAAATAAAACTATTAACTCTACCCATAGACCAGGCACCAACCGTAACATTTCTAGAACCAGAACTCATATATGCAGCAGTTCCTCTTTTATAAACTTTGCGCAAATCTCCAACAGTATANATAGATTTTTTTGCTTTNNCACTAAGNGTNGCAGTTAGTGTATCAGCGCTTTTTTTTCTTTTTGTTTTTGNCATTTTGTGAAGCTCTGAATTTAGAAATTGCTTTTAAATCTATTTTTTCTCCGCGTTTATAAGCAGCTGCTGTACGTTTTATTTCTGCTGCTTTTGCAGATTTATTTTTAGCGCCTGCAAGATATTTTTTAGGTAAACCTGTTTTTTTATCTTTAGGCACGCGCCTCATTTTTCTAGTCACCTTTAGATTTTTTAGATTTTTTTGTTGTTTTAGGCTTTATTTCGCAATTTTCAGTCTTGGGTTTGGATTCTCCTTGAACTTTAAATATATAACCCATTATTTTTTACCTCCTTTCTTTTTTTTCTTTTTGCCTTTNGGCTTCATAGATCCATAATGTGAAGGCATAANAAATNAAGTAGCTGTTTTAATCTTACCTTTTTTTACGTTTTTTAGCAGTTTTCTTTTTACCTGCTTTAGATAATGCAATTGCTATAGCCTGTTTATCTGATTTACCTTCACGTTTCAACATTCTTATATTAGCTGAAATAGATTTTTGAGATTTACCTCGTTTTAATGGCATTTTTTTCAGGTATATCTTCTATTATATTCTTCTATTTCATTTTCATTAAAATCTCTAATTAATAATTTTTCTATTTTATCTATTTCGTAATTAAATTTTAATACAGCAGTTTTTATATGTTCTTGAATCCATCTACCTTCTTCAAATACTACCTGTGCTTTTCCATTTTCTTTAATAAAAACATAGTGATCTTGACCTTTTAGCTGTATATCTAAAAAGTTTTTTTCTAAATTTTTACGTCTTATATCTTTTAATCTCTGTAGTTTTACAGAAGAATGTACTTTTTTAGTCATTTAAGCTCTAGTGAAATATCAATCCAGCAGGGTTGCGGTTTTACTCCTGGAATCTGTTTATAAAAAGGGTTAGTTATATATTCATAGGTTTTTTCACCATCATAAAAAATTCTACCAATATAAGGATTTTCTGGAAATTTAGTTTTTTTCATAAATCTAAATATCTACGTTAATTTTATTGCCTAATTCATTCATAATTACTTTTATATCATCTTTATTAAGATTCCTAAAAACTTCGTATTTAAGAACTCTTTTATCTTTAAACATTTTATGAAGCTTTCTTTCTAAGAATTTGAAGTCACTTCGACGAGGACTTACAGCTAAAACTTTATCAGGTTGTTGTTCTTTAATTCTTACTTTAATTCTTGAAGCTGTAGCTCTACCGATTTTCCAGTAACCTTGACTTTCAACAAAATAAACATGACCCCATTCTTTAGACTTTTCTGGGGCTTTATAACTTTCTGGAGGAGTCCAGGCATTTTCCCAACCTTCATCTAGTGCTTCTTCATTCCAGACTTCTTTACCTCTAACATATTTAACAAAGCCTTTTCTTATAAGCCATAACATGGCTTCGAAGTCGCTAGACATTTTATATTGAACTTTTCCACCTATTGAAATATTAGTTTTAGTAAAAACTAAACCATATTTTTCATATATGGTTTTTTCGTCCATGCCAAAAAATTTTTCATGTTCAGTCCTGGTATCTTCTTCATATTCACTATCAATAAAAGTCCGTAAAGTACCATCACCTGATGTAGTGAAGGTACAATTACGTTTGTCTTTATTAAAAATAAGTTTTGGATAACCAGAATTAAGCATTTGAATTAAATTTTGTTTTTAAATATTCAATTTCAATAGCTTTTTTATCTCGTAAATAATCTTCATTCGTCATTGTTGACTCTTTTAAATAGCGATCATTTAGTTGAGACATTGCCATGTCATATTCTTTTTCAGTCATTATCCAAATCCTTTTCTTTTTTCTCTTCTAAAGTCA
>FUFK010044479.1_pt1 | contig 37618 bp, 37 predicted proteins | sample 1021851 | NCBI WGS metagenome assembly FUFK01 (sample SAMEA51879418, study PRJEB19060) | metagenome | reverse complement strand
GACGGAGAAAAGGAAATAGAAATCCATGTTCGTTCCCAAGGTGATTTACTACAAAAAATTAGCAATATTGAATCTGATTCCTTCATCATGTATCTTGAGGATTCGAAATCAAAGGGTAGGCAACTTGAGTTCAATTACTTGGGAGATAGGGGAGGAGATGATTACCTGCAGATTAGAGAAATAATCGCAGATGAAGAAATAAGGTCTGAAGAAATTAATGTTGAGAAAAACTTCGAGAGAATATTCTCATTCATCAAGGAAGCGTTGGATAATGCCAACAACGACGAAGATTGGTGGGGTGAAAGTTACGATTACTCAGAAGGTTGATTCCCACTCTTCTACATCTTGAGCGCGTTCCCAATCTGCGTAGTTTGTAGCACCGCGAGATGTTAGCATCTCTCGGGCAAGTAGCCAGTAAATCAGAGACAGGGAGCGGCGACCTTTGTTATTTGCAGGGAGCGCAAGGTCAACATTTCGAAGAGTATTGTTTGCATCTACAATTCCAACTATCGGAAGACCAGTGGATACGGCCTCTGAAAGAGCCTGTGAATCAGCAGCTGGGTCAGTTACGAACAATACCTCAGGTTCGGTGTATGTTCGGAGTTTAGGATTTGTTAGTGTTCCAGGAATAAAACGGCCAACGATTCTTTTTGCGCCTATTGACTGAGCGAACTTACGTGCAGGCCTCTGTCCATATTGGCGGGCGCTTACAACGAGGATTCTATCAGGGTCGTAGCGAGACAAGAAGTTCGCAACTGTTCTGATTCGAGCATCGGTTTGATTGATGTCAATCAAGTGAAGCCCGCTACCATCCGCTCGATCGGTATCGATGAAGCGTTGCATATCTGAGGACTTCTGATTTGTTCCGATGTGAACCGCGTGTGTCTCATAGACATCGTACGGTACTAGGGGGGACTCATTTTCACTCATGGTATATCCTCAGTGGCGCGGCGACCTGACCTCCCCTCATAAGCGCTACGCATCGCCCCAAAGGGGCATAGAAGTCAAAGTCACTAGTTTTCGAGTACTGACAAATCGGTACAGTCATCGTTTTGATGGATTTCTGCAAACTGTACACATGGTTTGGTAATAGTTAGCGTCATTTCGAAATAATCATGGAAAGAAAGTTGTTCTAACGGGAGGTCGGCTCCATATCCTCGAGCATCAATTTCCACCGTCCACTTACCATTTGCCAAATCAGAGAAATCGAATCTCTCCAATGGGTAATCCTGAGTGGCCCTTACCTCCCAATATGGATTACCGCCAGATTCCTTTACACCTGGCTCCCAAACCCTCACTTCGATATATCGGAGTTCATTGCTTTCGTTTAGGTCAAGAAGAGTGGAATAAGGGAATTCAGCACGGAAGGTAATCGACATTTTGGACACCGTCTCGTCGAATACAATCGGGGTCTCATTAGTGTATTGAACGGATTCAAGGTCAAGGGATTCTGAGGTGAAGATCACTTCCCAAAAGAATGACTCGTCTTTATTGATAACCAACGGTTCTTCACGCATATCTTCCATGATTTCACGTTGCATAACTAAACCCATGCAACCAGCACTAATGGTGGAGAAAAACAGCATCAGCAGCAAACTGGACACTGTCAGCNGCGTGCGCATGTATCATTCTGGGTCGCCTCTCAGTCTTCAACCGAACGGAGAATAGAATGAATTAATTCTCTAATTTGCACACTCACCAGAAGATCAAATTCACATACCTGGAATAGGATCACTGAATACTAATAACAAAATCAATATTAAAAATAGGATGAAAATCAAGAATGGGATGATTACGATTGAAGCAATTATTCCCCAAGCAAATGATCTATGGCCTGAAGTAAAGCCAAGAACAATTCCAACTACATATCCTCCCACTATTACAGTCCACTGGATGAAAACCCCAGTGTCATAATTGCCAATTGCCCAGCCTATTTCAAAAAAGAAATAACCTGCAATGATTAACAAAATAGGATAGGCCAACACTCCTAGGAAGAATTGAAGATTTTTGTTCATCATTCGCTTTTGCAAATCAGGAGGATTTTGACTTATTTCCGGCTGCTCTTGGAGGAAGGCTACATCTCCTGTTAGAGTTGGACTATTGTCACTACCTTCGTGGATTTCTTCCCCCCCCCTTCCAAATCCTCATCGATCATTCTGGATACTCCTATTTTCTCGATATTTCTCATTTGATTTGAATTAACTGCTACATTGATGACCAATGGGTATCTCGCAAAGTCGCCTCAATGACGACAAAAGGGTAAACTGAGCCGTAAGGCGTTGACGTGCCCTGTGAGTACCGAGAGGCACAATCACTCTTCTTCATCAGCTGCGACACGTGGCTCGTGAACTTCTCGGAAGATCACGGTTCCAACCTCTAGGTGCTCACGCAGTGCGCGTACCAAGGAGAACTTGGCGTATGCCCAGTTCTGGTCGTATGCAATTGAATCTGGTAGTGTGATGGTGACATCATCGCCTTCGAACTCAACCTCGAAGTCGGAGCGGCCAGTATTCATCTGTAGAAGTGTAGCAACACGCTCAGCACGGTCCTCTACAACCTTGACGATGGTGTAGGTATAGCGCAGTGTAGTACCCGCTAGAGGGTGGTTGTAATCGACACGAGCACGTCCGGCACGTAGCATCTGCAAGACACCATTACGGCCGCCGATTTCGACCGGGGCGCCGATTCCTAGCATGTTAGGATCACTAACACTGCGAAGCAATACATTCTGTGAGATCGTTTCCACAAGAGATGCGTCGCGCTCTCCGTATGCTTCGGTAGGCTCGATGTCGAATGTGTATTCATTGTCAGCCTCTGCTTCCGCGAGGTGTGCTTCAAATCCAGCGATTAGACGACCTTCGCCGACTACGGTAATCATTGGCTCGTAAGTTCGAGCTTCGTCGAAGACATCATGCTCCTTGGCGATCTCTTCTCTGGTAGTCTCAATAAGATCGCCAGATTCAGCGTTGTATAGGTCGTATTCGATATGAACGATTGCACCGTTGTCCATGGATAAGCCTCCTGAGGGCGACCCGCCGACCTATCTTCCCTTTTTGATACAAACGGTTCTCCCTTAGGGAGAATATTCCGGATTATTCATCTTCTTGAGAGGCTACTGGGCTACTACTGAGCAAGGCTGCAAGGCCGCCCAGCATGATTAGGCCCCAACCAGCCCAGACGAGGTGAGAACCCCGTAAATCGTGTACTGTTACTCGGATTTCTTCCACTTGATCAACCTCACCACGCATCATTGAGGATAGACTGATTTCCGCTTGTTGTTGGTCGAGAATGAAAATCATATCTCCGCTCGGGCGAACCATCCTATCGACTTCCGAGCGGGTTGTTGCAAAATTAAAGCGAAGAATCCCAGGAGTGACTTCGTCGACTTTTTCTCCATCCTTTGTCACCTCAATTACAAATCCAGCGAATCCTTCTCCAATTTTGTAATCGTATTCAGGGTCTTCCTCACTCCACAATACAGTATCTCGGAAGGTTAGTTCGTATTCTTTGAATTCAACGGGAGTGTCTTTTTCGAGAGTTACCAAATGACTTGGATCTGCACGGTCTACCAATGTGGTAGTAAGCACATGACCCAATAGAAGGAGAATTAGTCCCAAATGTGCAAGATGGGAACCAAGTAATCTCAAACGCGCCGAATTAGATTTCGCCGTTATTCCTTTGGAACGCAATTTAGGCAATACCCTACGTCCTGTTGTGAAAACCACCTTTGCGGTAGGAGGGAGAGCGACAAATAACCAAGTTAGCATGAACATGGCAAGAGCGCCTCGTGAGATATTATCGGTGAGCATAAGTTGTGGATCGCCGGGAATAGAGAACTCATCTGCGTAATATGCGAATAGTAACGAGGCGAGTAGTGTAGTAGCCATGAATGCGTTTCCACGCTTTGCATCGATGCTCTTGCCGAGAGAGTAGATTGTAATCGCTAGAATCGCCAAGACAATTATCGACGAACCATAGAATTCGTGAGCGGCTAAACTGGTTCCATCTATCTCGGCTGCAAGCAATAACCAAGTCAATGTCAAGAAGGCAGCGGCTGAATACCAAGGAATTGCCCTCGCGACTTTCATTCGGACCGAAGTATCGTTGAATAGTTTCGTTAGAGGTGATTCCTCTTCCTCCGCTGACATCAACCATGGTGCAAGGAATAGTAACATCCCAAGAATCGATTGTTGTAGAGTTGCGGCCCAAGACCAACTTGCGAACAACATCAGGAATACTCCTCCAAAGACCCAAGCCACAGGAGGCTTCTCGGAATCTCCTTTGATTAGTAAAAACATCAGTGCTCCGCCGACGAAAGTTACTGCCATTGAACCCATCCAAATGCCCAACGCAATGGTTGCTATTAGCAGAACAATAGAGAGTTGGCGATTTTCAATTAACATCGAACTCTTTGAAGATGAATCAAGCAGTTTGTCCTGTTGTTTTACTACCCACAAGAACGCTGCAAAACAAAGTGAAATCATAATTAGGAAATATGCCGCTACTTCTAGACCAGCAGCACCATCATCGAATAATTGTACAATTCGTATGTACGGGTCGTTGTATTCTCTTGCTTCCTCATTGCCGACAAAAGAGTGTACTGAGGCCCATACTCCATTTGCCCGTGTGACTAAAGTTGCATGGATTGCAAGCGCCCCAGCGAGCATACCAAGGGCTGGTGATGCGATTATTGCTGATTCTTTTTCGGAATCGGTTCGCGCACGAGCATGTACAATCATCAACAGCGCAAACCAGGGTAGAATAGAACCTGTCTCGACTGGGTCCCAAGCCCAATATCCGCCCCAGTCGAGAACTGTATATGCCCACAATCCACCTAATCCAATTCCTATGGTTCCGATTAGGAATCCTGCTCGTGCCCAGTGTAGCTGAGCCTCGTGAACTTGCCTTGCATTACTACCTTTGATGAGTCCGGCTAGAGCTATGCTTGCAACTGCTAGACAAAGTGAGTAATAAGCAAAAACAAGCGGTGGGTGGATTACCATTAGGTCGGTTTGTAGTAGAGGATTCAGAGTTCCTCTCCAACCCGTTGACTCTGCAAAAGGGGAGAGTATCCAAGAAATTACAATTATCGCAGCGGTACAACCGTGCATTAGTCTAATTTCAACTGAATTAGAGACACTGCGCCCCGACATGAACCAAGTGACAGTACCCATTATTGCCGCCCAAAGCAGAAGTGGCCCAGCTCTACCTCCCCAAACAGCAGAGATTCGATAGAGCAGTGGTAATTCTTCTCCACCATATCTCGAAACCAAATCTAAAGCTTGGAAATCGAATATGAATGCAGTCGTCAAGAATACCCAAGGTGCGACTTGAGCCGCTAAAGTAGTATGTCTTGCTAGAGGTTCTCCTGCTGGTAATCGTGAGAAGCACCAAATTAGGCTGGACACTACCGCCAGCAACATTAGGAGATTTCCAACAGTTGGGAGTATCGAATCACCAGCCGTAGAACTTCGCCCTTGAATAACCGAATGAAAGCATTGCAGGTATAATCCGCTTTCCGTAAAGGCTTGGTCTTCGCATCAATAGTCTCAGGCAGACCGCTAACTTTCCATGAGGCCCCATATTGCTCATTTCATCTGGGAAGCACTGAGCCATGATCGACATATCCTCATCGCTGAGGTCGAATAAGGCCGACTTTCCCCGCAATATTTTCCCGTAAGGAGGGAATTCATCGCTCCAGAGTTTCTGATAACGAGACATTTTGTTCGCCGAGAGGTCATCGGCTGCTATTTGCTCGGCAGCAACTTCGGCTGCGAAGGTGGCCGACTTTAGAGCAAGATGTGAGCCACCTTCGAACAATGGTGATGTGAAGCCGGCTGCATCGCCCACCAGCATCAGCCCATCATCATAGGTAAATTCGAATGGCCCTGATATTGGAATCGTACCACCAAAGGCTGGATTGCCCTTTTCCTTCCATGGAGGTGGAACTTGTTCCAGTTCTTTGAAGTGGGTTGCTTCAATGAATTCGTCCAGGGCCTTCTTTGTTCGAGGCTTATCCTCTGTAACCAAACCTACATTTGCCCTGCCATCGCATTTTGGAATCATCCAAAGGTAACCCTTTTCGGCGTACTCCGGCCAAATGTAAAAGTCGAGATAATCATCTGTTGGGACTTCCAGCATCTCGTATTGCATTCCAGCAATAACCTGACCTCGAGGATTTAGATCGAGGATTTTAGAAGCTACTCCGGCTACTCCTGAAGCATCGATGACGACCTTTGTTTGGATTGGGAATTGGTCACCATTACCATCACAAAGCCAACCTGTGAACTTACCTGACTCATCGTGTTGTTTCTCCATAGTGCGTAGTTTGTGAGACAGGTGTAATTGAGCTCCTTCTGAAATCGCTTCTTCCGCAATCCAGCGCTCGAATAGATGCTTTTCCAAAACGTAGCCTTCCTCGGTGAGTTTCTTAGCAGTTCCATCTGGGAATATCACACGAATACCATGCACTCGCTTACTGATTACATGAGCAGGCAGGTCGAGTTTGAGATTATCACAGGCAATATCAGAGATACATTCACCGCAGTGGACAGGAGTTCCAATTTCTGGATGATCCTCGATTAGAATCGTCTTGAGCCCTTTTCTAGCACTGTGAAGAGCGGCGTTCCCGCCACCCGGTCCGGCTCCGATGACCAGCACATCGCAGGTCGTGATGTCTTCCGCCACGATGGTTGGCAAGATGGGATAGGCCATGAATCCGTCGGCTAAATTGTCCAAAATGTCATGACGAACATATTCAACGGTGAATCGCCACGCGCGGTTATGACTTGGCGTAGGCTATCGCGTTACATCGACGCGTTGGACAGTTCAGGAGAGCTGCGTAGAGTTAGCGAACCGATAGACTGTGTCCTAGAAGCTGGGACCATTGCTGATAAGTTGGTCAAGTCCAAAGGGCCTGCGGTTTTGTTCGAACAGCCGCGATTGGCTGATGGTTCGATTAGTGAATTTCCATTGGCAATGAATCTCTTCGGAACATATGAGCGAACCAATCGTGCTTTGGGTGTCGAAGAACCATCAGAAATTGGTAATAGAATGGTCGGCTTGATGAAGCCCGACATAGGTGGAATACTTCGAGCGCCATGGACTGGAATTCCTCTCGCTTTGCAGGGAATGTCGATGGCGCCCAAGAAGGTCAGAAAGGGGGCATGCCAGCAAGTTCGCATGGCTGACCCTGATGTGACAAAACTACCGATTCCAACCACTTGGCCAGAAGATGGTGGTCCATTCATTACACTACCATTGGTAGTAACTGCTGACCCGAATACAGGAGTCCACAATATGGGGATGTATCGAGGCCAAATCTTCGGACCTAAAGAGGTGGGATTGCATTGGCAGCGTCATAAGCATGGAGCTGACCACGCTACCGATTCCGGCGATAACAGAATGCCTGTTGCAATCTGTATTGGCGGGCCGCCGGAATTGATTTTCTCAGCCATAGCCCCACTTCCAGACAATTTGTCTGAATATGAATTTGCAGGCTTACTCGGAGGTAGCCGACTACGACTGACAAAATGTCTGACTAACGATCTCTATGTTCCAGCCGAAGCCGACTTCGTAATCGAAGGTTATACCATTCCTGGAGAGACTAAACTCGAAGGACCATTTGGTGATCACTTCGGCTACTACTCATTGGCTGAGCAGTATCCCTTCATGCACGTAACCGCAATCACTCACAGGAAGAATGCGGTCCTACCAGCAACCATAGTTGGAGTTCCACCAATGGAAGATGGATATTTGGGTGAATCGGTGGGAGATGCCTTCCGTCCTGTTCTAAAATTTCAACACAGAGACGTCATTGATCTATTCCTACCATTGGAAACAGGATTCCATAATCTAGCGATTGTGGCTAGCAAACAACGCTATCCTCGACAGGCTCGCAAGACTGCATTGGGGTTACTTGGCGCTGGTCAATTGATGTTCCTAAAATCGATTGTCGCTTGCGACCCAGAACATCCTGTGAAAGACCTAGATGCCCTTCTTGACGTTCTGGACTCAAAGGTAGACATCTCGGGCGATGTACAAGTTCTGAAAGGTCAAGTTGCTGACTCACTTGCCCATGCCTCGCCTCACCTAAATGTCCATGACAAGGTGATGATTGATGCTTCAAGCCCAACTCATGATGACCCAATGTTTGGGCTGACTATTCCAGATGGACCCGGTGAATCACTGGTTGACTCTGTAAGCCAAATTGAAGGAGTTACTCAAGTCAGAATGCTACGTCCTTCTATGATGGTTGTAACCACACATATCGAAGGCGGACCAAGGCCAGAAGAATCGGTTGAAACCGTCGATGAGGAAGGTGCTACAGCGCAGAGAGAACATATCGAAAATCTCCGAGATGCTATTTGGTCGCTAGATGGCTCAGAAAATCTGCGCTGGCTATTCATCACCGATGATGATGCAGACTTACAGGCAGATGGATGGAGAAGGAAACTTCTGTGGCAATTCTTCTGTAGATTTGACGTTGCAAGAGACTTACATTTCGATGAAAATCGTTCTCGACTTGCTTGGGATGCAACAGCACCGATTCCAAGCGAGACTGGCCCCTATCCAGTTAGGCGCTGGCCGGGGGTTACTCTTCATGACCCTGAAATAGAGGCTAAGGTTGATACTTGGATGAAACAAAACAATCTATGAGGTCGAATTATGGGACTCAAAGAAATTCTCGAATTCGTCAAAGTCGAGCATACTCTCTTCTCATTACCATTCGTTCTAATCGGTTACATTCACGCTCACAATCAATTCATCGATGAACTCCCAAGCGACTCGAGTTGGATGTCTATTGACATTGTTTGGATTCTAATTGCAGCTGTCGGGGCAAGGGGTCTTGCAATGACTCTAAATCGTATCATTGATCGTGATATTGATGCTCAAAATCCACGTACTGAAAGCCGACACCTAGTAAGTGGCTCGATGTCAATGAGAACCGCTTGGAATTTAGCTGTGGCATTCTTGATTATGCTTTTATTCGGTGCCTGGCAATTAAATGAAGTCGCTTTGATGATGGCTTGGTTACCTGTATTGGCATTCGTGATTTATCCATACACTAAGCGATACACTTGGGGTTGTCACCTTTGGTTGGGGCTATGCCTTGGTTTGGCTCCAGCGGGCGCTTGGTTGGCGCTTTCGGCTGATGTCCATGGATGGGATGCAATACTAGATTCACATTGGTATCCTACCATNTTCTTCATCAGTTTAGGAGTAGCTCTGTGGATTACTGCCTTTGATATCAATTATGCTCGCATGGATGTTGAAAGCGACCGCAAACAAGGAATTCATTCGTTCCCTGCGAGATTTTCCGAACAAGCAACTACACGAACATCGGTACAACTGACTTTACTCTGGTTTGCATGCTTTGCAATCGCCGACCCGATGGATGAGATCTATTTCCTAGCAGCCGCTGGAATCATGGCGATTGCAAATATCGCTGTCATCATTGCTAGAGAAAGAATTGCAGATTTTCAAACGACTCTGTACCGAGTTTCGATGCTAACCGGATGGGTCTTGCTAGCGGCCGTAATCATGCATGAACCTAGCGCTGTTGGAACGCAATAAGAGGTTAGGTTCAACATCAGAGTTCAATAACTCCCAAGATAAGCACGATATCCCTCAGGTGATGCCAATGTCAGATATCAGCATGTTCCATCTTCATTCGGAATATGATACAGCAGGGGATCAAGAGCAAGCTATTGACAGACTTATGGAACAAATCGAAGAAGGTCAAGAGCGCTGTGTCTTGATGGGAGTTACCGGTTCTGGCAAGACCTTCGCTATGGCAAATATTATCCAGAGATTGGGATTACCTACGTTGATTTTGTCTCATAACAAAACACTCGCTCGACAGTTATGGCAAGAGATGAGCGAGTTGTTTCCAGAAAATGCTGTCGAATACTTCGTTAGTTACTATGATTACTACCAACCAGAGGCTTACCTTCCTAATCGAGATTTATACATCGATAAAGAATTGCAGATGAATGAGAGAATCGAACAAGAACGATTCTCGACTGTTGCTAGTCTTGTTACTCGTCCTGATGTGATTACTGTTGGAACTGTTAGCGCAATTTATGGTTTGAATCCTCCAGAAGCATTCCAAGAATCCTATTTGCATTTGCAGGTTGGAGAAGCGCTAGAACCACAGGATGTCATGCGCGCCTTGGTTGAGATGCAATATCGAAGAACAACCGGAGATATTGCTAGAGGGGATGTCAGACTTAGAGGTGAGGTCCTCGATGTCTGGATGCCCAGCCGAGATGACCCAATTAGAATTCGATTCGGCTGGGATGGAATAGAAAAAATCACAGTTTGTGAAGCTGTATCATGGGAGCCGCTTGACGATTTTGAAGAAGCGTGGATTCACCCTAAGGAATTCTACATGACCAGTGAAGAAAGATTTCTGCAAGCGATTGAGGATATCGAAGATGAATTAGATGAAAGAATCAATTTCTATGAGAGAAAGGGTCTAGATTTAGAGGCTCATAGAATAGAACAGAGAACTAAGTTCGATTTAGAGATGCTACGCGAAACCGGTTCCTGCAAGGGTGTAGAGAATTACTCGATGCACTTCGATGGCAGGCAACCGGGAGAGCGACCATACTGTTTGCTTGATTTCTACCGATATTGCGCCGAGTCATATCATGGTGGTGGNGAGAAATATCTGGTAATCATGGATGAGAGTCANGTTACACTACCACAAGTAGGTGGAATGTTTGGTGGAGATTGGTCGAGAAAAGCCAANCTNGTCGANTACGGATTCCGACTTCGNAGNGCTCANGANAANCGTCCNCTNAANCTNGCNGAATTCCAANANNTNATTCCTCAGATGCTCTATGTCAGCGCAACCCCTGGAGAGAGGGAGTTGCGCCATCTGGCAGAAATTTCAGGCAAAACAGTTCACGAAGGATTGCTACATGCACCGGCCGCAGGTGGTGCCGGAGAAGCCGATGTTGACTAAGAAAGTTGCAAGATATTCGATGGAAGAGATTCTCGTTGACCTGCCGGAAGTTGTTAGAATGGAGATTCGCCCTACCGGGTTGCTGGATCCTGATATCGAAGTAAGACCTACCAAGGGTCAAGTCGACGATTTACTCAGTGAAATCAACCAATGTGTTGAGAGAGGTGAGAGAGTATTAGTTACTGTGATGACAATCAAATTCGCTGAAGAAGTTGCAGAGTATTTACTCAAGATGAATGTCAAAGCGCACTATCTTCACTCTGAAATTGATACGATAGAGAGGACTGAAATTATCAAAGCGTTAAGACTAGGTCATATCGATGTAATTGTTGGAATCAACCTTCTTAGGGAAGGGCTCGATATCCCAGAGGTTTCACTTGTTGCAATTTTTGATGCGGAACGCGAGGGATTCCTAAGGAACGAGCGTTCATTGTTACAGACGATTGGTAGAGCGAGTCGAAACGAGAATGGAAAGGTGATTTTGTATGCCGATTCTGTATCTCCTTCGATGGAGGCGGCAATAGGGCAAACAACCGCTAGAAGACGCAGGCAAGAAGCATACAACGCGGCTAATGGAATCATCCCGAAGACAATTCAAAAAGCACTACCTGTAATGGGGGCAGAAGTTGAAGATTTGATGGCTGGAGCAGCTGGAAAAGGAAAGGGGGGCGGTCGAAGATTGGTCGCTCGNAAACCAGGAAAGAAAGGCCTNGATGGAATTGTCAAGAAATACGGNCTCGGAGCTGGTGCGTGGAATTCTACAGATTCTGTTCTGGATAACATAAGCCAACCAGAATGGGTTGATGCTGCATACGAGGCATTGACTGAAGATGATGTGGAAGATACTCCAATTGATGATAGTGAGCGAAGCAAATTGATTGAACGTCTCGAGAAAGAAATGAAGCAGGCAGCGGCTAGACTTGACTTCGAACGAGCTGCCGCGATTCGAGATAGAATTTATCAGATTGAGACCGCAGAGTAATACAATCTGTAAACGGAATCCTTTGGAATAGCCTTAGTTGAATTGAATACGAAAGAGCGAGCCGGAGGATTCGTGACCGCATACTCCCGCGATGACTTCTCGGCTCCTGTCGAGGATTATGACTTCGGTTCTGTCGATAGTCCACGCGATCTCATCGACCAAATGGCGCGGGCGGGAGGCTTCACTGCGACTAAACTCGCTCACGCGCGAGATATTCTTAGCGAATCAATAGCAAAAACAAATCATGATGGGGTTTTGAATTGGCTCTCATTCCCTGCTTGCCTGTGCGCTACAGGAACTCGAGGATTTTTCCTTGAGGCCGTAAAGCGAAAGTCATTCAACGTCATTATCACAACTTGTGGTACCTTGGATCATGATATCGCAAGAACTTACCAAGACTACTTTCATGGAGATTTCAATCTCGACGATATTGCTCTTGGAGAAGAGGGATTAAATCGCCTAGGTAACGTCATCGTACCAAACGAATGCTATGGAGAAATTCTCGAAAGAGTTGTACTTCCATGGCTGGATGAAATCGAAGAAGAAAGGTTAGCGGCTAATCCAGATAATCCGTGGCTAGGATTTGGATCTGTGGAACTCTGCTGGGCTATTGGAGATCGAATCGAAGACGAAACCTCTCTTCTTTACTGGATTGCAAAACATCGCATACCGATGGTTATACCTGGACTTTCGGATGGATCAATCGGGGCACAATTATTCATGCATCGGCAGAAGAATCCGAACTTCATGGTGGATTTCCTCGCTGATGAGCAAATTCTCTCCGACCTGACTTGGACTGCGGAGGAATCTCATGCATTGATGGTCGGGGGAGGAATTTCGAAGCACCACGTAATTTGGTGGAATCAATATCGAGATGGGTTAGATTCCGCAGTTGGAATTACAACCGCTCCCGAACACGATGGATCTCTATCCGGTGCTCGGCTTAAGGAAGCGATTTCTTGGGGCAAGGTAAGACCTGAGGCGCCACATGTTGTGGTAGAAGGAGATGCTAGTGTATTGCTTCCATTATTGGGCGCAGACCTATTCTCATGAATTGCTGTTCTCGGCGTTTTCCATTGACTATTCTGAGTCGCTTTGTCTTGCATAGGACGGGATATTGCTTAAGTGGTGTCTGCGTTGCGCCGTGCTTCATGTCCGTAGAGGCAATGATGCAGAACATGATTGATGAATTGACCGACGCTATGAAAGATGCTGCAAAGCACGACAAGGGCGTGAACGCAGCTGGAACACGAGTCCGCAAGACTATGCAGAGCATTAAGGCTGCAGCACAGGACGTTAGGAAGCAAGTCCAAGCAGACCGCTCCTGAACATTAGATTACGATCTATTGTTTTCATTCGCCCTGCGAATGAGCGAACAATTCCATCAACCCCACGCGCATAGCAGTTAGAGGCCTCCATCCCTCTTCTCGACCAGATGCTAGCATTGCATTATGCAATGGAACTAGATTAGGCCGAGAGATTTGCCCATCAAATTGCTGTGAGGCAGGGCTAGGGATATTTGTGAGAGATTCTACAGTATGGCTAAGTTGCAGTGCGTCAGTATATCGCCTCCATAGCAATTTCATTTCCTCTAAGACCGCATCTGAACTCCAAGCCCGACGACCTGCCAAATCAATGACTCCGCTTGGGATATCCCCGTCGGTCAATGAAATCTGTACGATTGCATCTGTAGCGTCACGAATGTGTACCCAGTGACGGGCCTCGATATCTTCTGGAGGGCTGCCTTGCGAACCCCCTTTGACCCAATTTATCCAATCGGAGATAATTTCAACACCCCAACCATTTACCTGTTGAGGAACAAGGATATCATGAATTCGAAAAATTAGTTTAGCATTTGGATTAGAAATTTGGGCTGGAATAACTGCAATATCAATTTCAGACATTGGAGGAGCATTTTCCCCTATGGCGATTATCAAATCTGAATCTTCTTTATTCTGAGTAAAGGTTGCACCTGCTCGTTCTAATCGGTCGGCAAGCGCTAGATATACTGCATCTTGGTCCCCAAGAAGGCGCACCACCTTTGTCATCAAAACCGCCGGGTAGGCGTTGCCTCATGGTTGTGATGGCTAAAAAATCAAGCCGTTGTAACCGCTGCTTGCTCTTTTGCAATGAAGTGATCCAGACAATTACGAACAATTTCCACAATCATATCTATCTCTGGACTTGTTAAACCGAAATGGGGCGTAAATCGTAGAGCATTTTGACCTCCATGAATTACACCCAATCCCTGTTCTCGGCACCATTCTTCGATTCCGCCGAATCCCACTACTGGGAATCTATCCGGATCTAATTCGGCGCACAGCAATAAGCCGGTGCCTTGTACTAAGGAGATGCAATCTGGATAGTCCGCTTGCAGTTCTCTCAATTTTGAGAGGAATTCATCACCGGAGTCACGAATATTCTGACGCATTCCTGGAGTTATTCGATCCAAAACTGCAACTGCAGTCTCAAGAGCACGTGGATTGGTTGTCATAGTGTTTCCATAAATTCCTACAACATACAATTCAGCAGCACGCTCACTTAATCCTAGAACTGAGAGAGGATATTGACCAGCGTTGAGTGCCTTTGACCACGTCTCTAAATCAGGCACCTCTGCATCTTGGAAGCCATCGTAGTCGACTACAGATAGGCAACCCTGGCCTCGCAAACCTGCTTGGATGGAGTCGACTAGAAGTAGTGAGCCGTGTTCTTTAGTCAATCTTCGAGCTTCATCGTAGAACTCTCGGGTTATGCATTGACCAGGACTACCTTCTCCTTGGATTGGCTCCATAGCCATCATTTCGATAAAGAAGCCCTCTTCATCAGCGCGAGCAAAGGTTGCTTGTAAGTCAGAGATATCGTTAGGTTCGACAATGAGTACGTTATCATCTCTGAATGTTGCTAAATTAGTTCGGTATCCATCTTTACATGAGTCCGAAATCGTAGCTGGACGTTGAGTACGGCCATGGAATGCCTGTCTAAGTGCTACCAATTTGATTGGTTTACCTTCATGGCGACCGCCTTTTCCAGTCATCTCGTTAGCATTAACATCTGCAATCCTCATTCCGATGGTGACAGATTCAGAACCGCTATTGAGACACACGAATCGAGAGAATGGACAACTTCCTCTTGTGTACCCAACCTCCTTTCGCAATGCATCGGCTAATCTTTTTTGGCTAAATGAAGCAGTCATTACGTTGGCCATAACCCAGTTATTGCTCATTGCATCGATAATTTGGTCAGGGCCATGTCCAGCGCCAAGCATACCATATCCACCGTTGTCATGAATAACTCTACCATGTGATGTGATTATCCAAGGTCCTCTAGCAGCGATTGGAATGTAGGGATTTACGGTCTCTGGTTTGTAGAAGTTGACATAATCCTCCTGAAGTTTAGTGATGAGATCTGATTCATCTAACATCATCGTTGCTACTCCAACTTCGTGCCTCAAAGCAGAATGGTTCTCATGAGCTTCAGATATTGCCCTTACCAAATCTGAATCTTTGTTTACGAATTGTTGTATCACTGAATCATCCAAACCAACCGTTCGGACATTTCCGGAATTTGCTCGTATGTCGGCAAGTAGGTCGTACGCCCCAGCCATCAATATCCCAACGAGGGCCGCCTCATCAATATTCTCAATGAATTCTTCATTAAAATTCAGAATCTAAAGATTCTGGATGATATTGGAATCGGTACGATTTCTGCTGATCTTTGATTCAAGAATTGTTCAATTTTGAAGTTCTGATAATCATATAAAAAATCAAACTGACTTTAATTTTTCAATTGAAATTTTAATTTTAGAGTGAAATTTTTAATTGGATTATCAGTCTTAGTTAACAGATAGTATAAGTGCTAATCCGCAGAAGGCAACCTAGGGACAAGCACGGGGGATGCACTAGCCCAACGCAAAATTGAGGGAAAAAAATGAGCGAAGAATACCGAATCCAGGAATTGCTTCAGAGAGAGGTTTACGTCGGAGATACACTTGTTGGCGTGATTACCGGAGAGAGATCTCATCCGCGAGATGAATTTGTTAAATCAATGCGGCTTGAAGTCGTAGATGATGTCGCGGGCGAATATATGCGAAAGCCAGCTGAACATGCACCATTATCCAAAGAGTTGGTGCACAGCATAAGGCCAGATGGAGGAGTAAAACTCTCGAAATCAATGAGAGAATTGCAACGCAGGTGGCGCAATACTATTCGTATCGACGAACAACTTTGGGCGCCTGATGAATTGGTCGACCGTGCTGTCATGGACAATGATGGTATCGACCTCGGGAATGTTGAAGGATTTGTCAAAGTTAAACGAACATACCGTGGTGTTGTTATCAATACCCACGCTATCTTGCGACGCAAGTATAACCTGCCTGAACAACTGATTATTCCCGTCAAGCAATTGGCCAGAACTACCGCCTTCTTGGACGAATTGATTCTGCGCTGTACTCTCAAAAGATTGGTTACTTTACCCAGTTATTTACAGTTAAACGGCGATCCTGAGTAAATTTCATTGAATCTTACTTCCACTGTGGAAGTNGGAATGGTGGGCATGGCAGGATTTGAACCTGCGGCCTCCCGGTTATCAGCCGGGTGCTCCAGCCAAGCTAAGCTACACGCCCTTGAGCAAACTCGCGAGAAGCGTACCCATTTTGAATATGCCCATCTGGCTTTATTCCTTGTTGAATGCCAATCGGAGAAGTCATGAAGGACTCGCTACTCGCGCAGTTCACTCATGCCGGTTGTGAGTGGTTCCTCAGGCCGAGCGATTGCAGAGGCTTTGGCCCCGTTGTTGGGAATGCAACATGTCGAATTAATCACTCGAAGATTTCCCGATGGAGAGGGTTATGTTAGAGTACCATCCAGATCCATAGAATCGGTCCGTAGCGAGCCTGTTGTATTAGTATCAAACACCTATCCAGACTCAGGTGTGCTCGAAACTATCCTACTATTGGAGGCTATTGCTTCTGTAAGAGCAGGAGACCTTTCAAATTACAAGAATGAGGAGCCACAAAGTCTCCCTGATGTCGGCCCTGGCATCTTTTTGGCGATACCATACTTTGGATACTCTCGTCAAGACAAGAGATTCTCGCCTGGTGAGGCTGTAAGTGCGCGAGTTATTGGAGAGATGCTAGCACGCTGTTGTGATGGAATCGCTATTCTCGACCTTCATGCACCCGCAATCCTCGAGGATTTATCCGTCCCTGTTGAGTTTGTTAGCGCGATGCCAGAGATTGCGGCTAGATTATCTAAAGAAGTCGATCCTGATTTCATCTTAAGCCCTGACAAGGGAGCTATTGATCGGGCAACCGAAGTAGCGACAATTGGTGGATGGGATTTCAGTTATCTCGAGAAGACTAGAATCGATGCCCATACAATTGAACACACACCCAAAGATCTCGATGTAAACGGAAAGATTGTTGCGATTGTCGATGATATGATTAGTACTGGTGGTACAATTTGTAGAGCAAGTGATGCCCTTCACAGACAAGGCGCTACAGAAGTTCATGCCGCCTGTACCCATGGTTTGTTCACTGCAGGTGCGATTTCTCGTCTCTCCAATCATGTTGATGGAGTTCACAGCACAGATTCTCTTCCAAACCCAAGGGCTGTAGTAAGTTCAGCTCCCGCTCTCGCTCGTGGTCTGAAGAACCTCATGGGATAATCATGGATGTCTTTGAGGGTAGAATTTCTTCTTCTGGTTTCGCCAGTGGCGACAGAATTGTAGTTGGAGATTGGAAGAAATCACCACTAGGTTCCTTCACTAATGTAATGTGGGCTAAACCGGATGGCGCCCGAGTATTACTTTCTCCAAGCCAAAAACACGCAGACTACGTCTCGGCTTTGTACAATTTTGAAGAAGTTCATATCGTCCCAATAGAAGTAATTAGGCAATCAAAAAGTGTCGAAATTAAAGCACCACCATTGAATATCAAATTACGCTGGGGGATGGAATTTGGATTGCCCATTCCAAGACCAAGATGGTTTATCTCAACAGTGGAACAATGGTTTGCCAAGGCATTCTTCGGAACTAGTACACATGGATTGACCTGTAATGGGTTAAGGGAATGGTACTGTATCTATTCTCTTTCGAAAATCAAACATGCATCTGCAGTATGTAATGGAGTAGATTTAGGAAATCCCTCAAATTTCGAAATCAACGCTTGTTTTGGATTCAGTGAGCCGCCAAAGAAGCCCTCATCAGTGCGTTTGCGTTCCATGATTGAGAGCGTTGAACAATTACCGTAGGTAATCCGCTGCGTTTATATCAGCCACGCCGTGCGCCGGACTACCCCACATGAGGAGTGAATCCAATGAGTGTACACATAGCATATGAGACCCCACAAGACGTGCAAGAGCAAGTCTACGAGATGGTAAAGGCCCTAGGAAAGGACGGACGCGGCGCACTAAAGAGAGGTGCTAACGAAGTAACCAAGGCTGCCGAGCGCGGAACAGCGCAGATGGTAGTTATGGCAGAAAACGTCAACCCTGGTGAACTTTTAGCACACATCCCAATGATTTGCAAAGAAAAGGAAATCCCATTCATCTACGTAGAAGACCAAGCCTATTTGGCTGAGGCTGCTGGAATGCCAACAGGTACCCGTACAGCTGCAATAGCAGTCATGGACGTTACCAAGGATGGCGCTGAGCGCTTCAATGAAGTCAAAGGACACTTCGAGACTCTGTCTGCCTGAAGTAACTGAATCGGAAATAACGGAGGAAGTCAAATGGCAGAAGTCGAAGCATGGCCCGCAGAGGTCGTTGAAATTGTTGGCCGCACCGGTATGACCGGTGAGGCTACACAAGTCAAGGTGCGCGTAAATGATGCACCTAACCCGCGCGACGTTGGTCGCATAATTACTCGTAACGTAGTCGGTCCAGTAAGGATCGGCGATATTCTGATGCTGAAGGATACAGGCCGTGAGGCCCGTCGCCTCAGTGCTCGATGAGGTGATTGGAATGCCAGAGCGAAGAGTCTGTAATTTCACTCACGAAGAAATCGAACCGGGCACCGGAATGATGTTCATCAAGCGCGATGGTACTGTCTTTTGGTTCAAGGATAGTAAGGCACGCAAGAACCACTTGAATCTCAAGCGTAATCCACGCCGATTAAAGTGGACTCGTCGATACGAAAAAGGCGGAATCAAGTAAATACTGCCCTTGGGGTAGAATTCCTAACCCTCTACATCAAGTAGTATGATTTTCCGGCAGTGGATTATGGCTGAAGGTACAGTTAAGTGGTTCAACAGAATAAAGGGTTACGGATTCATAGAGCAAGAAGATGGAGAGGACCTCTTCGTCCACAAGAGTCAGGTGGAAGGAGAAATCAATGACGGCGATACCGTTGAATACGAAATTGGTGAAGGGCCAAAAGGTCCAAACGCAGTCAATGTCAAGAAAACTAACTGAATATTCAGATTGTTTGATTGGTCCAATCAGTACAAGCAGTGTGTGTACACTTTGGCGGATCAAATAGAATCTTTTCACTAGGGTCGATTAAATCTAGCAGAAGATTTGAACCGGCCCCCTCTTGAATGGTTACAACAGAACTAGTAGAGGCCGGAAGATAATCCTCTCCAGTGCTGGCTAGACTGAGTTTTATCGTGTGACCAGCGGAGATTTGAGCATCCAATGTGAAAAATTCCATCTTGGCGTTGATTGTCTCAATTATTGGCAACCATGTTTGCTCATCTGTGCCACCTTCGTGGTAGCGCAGGTCCATGATTGCATGACCAATATGGATACATGAGCCATTCTCATTACAGTCTTCTAGTAATGCGTAAATTTGTCCTCCAACAGTTGCCGTAGTTACATCGATATGGAGTCTTGGAAGTCCAGCAATCCAGATGTCTTCTTCCAAAGGTTCGGTCTCATAGACAGGTCCTGTGGCTCCGTTTGGAAGAATCGTAGTAGTGCCTGCAACATTCATCAGACCACCACCTAGGTCAAGGGCAAGGGTTGTCATTCCTTCTGGTGGATATCGATCCTCTAGACGCCACTGTCCTTGGTTAGTTTGAATTTCAACCCATAGACCAGGTTTCTCTCCCTTGTCTAAGAGATAGTAATCAAACCATTCTAGAAGGTCTTGCATCCAATCAAATCGAGTCATTTGAGGGTACCCCTCACGGCCTCGACCTTCTCCCGACCTATCGAAGTGGTAATCGGGTCGGTCGGGATAATCATGATCCCATTGTCCAAACAGGCCTTTGGCTTCGATTCCCGCATCTTTGAGCTGATTGATTACTGGAACCGCCATGTGTGGGTCGACATTCCAGTCATGCATCCCTTGGATTAAGTAGACTGAACCTTCGTAATTAGCTAAAACTCGGTCTAGGAAATATCGTTCCTTCCAATATGTTCCCGCTGCTTCACCACCCCACATCCAAGCAGCCACGCCGGTTCCCGGACCGATGATGTAATCGGGACACATATTGCCAATATCTTCTGTATCTCCATCAATTCCATACGAGCCATATACTCCATTGTGCATTATTGGAGCTCGGGCTTCAGAGGAACCATTCTTCCACATTAACTCCATGACACCAATGAGCCCTGAGATTGGAACAATTGTCGCAAGGTGCTCATTACCGAATGTTGCCGCTTGCCAAGGGGTTGAGCCATCGTATGACTTTCCAATCATGGCGACGCGTCCATTCGACCAATCCTGCGTGCCAAGCCAAGTGACCGCTGCATCAACTCCTAGTTGCTCAGCATTACCCATCAAATCCATACAGTGATTTGAACGGCCTGTACCCATCACAGAAACTTGAGCAAATGCATAACCATGGGGTAATATCTGATCAATTATCATACTACCGAGCCATGTTCCTGGTTGTTCAACCGGACCAGTTTGAACCGAAGCTTCATCGAAATAAGGACCGAACTCTGCGATTACTGGTACTTTGACTCCTTCCGGAACATCCGGAAGCCAAAGTCCGAGGCTGACCTTGCCATTCGGAGCAGCACCTCCTTCTGAGAGAGGTAAATCAAATTCAACGAAGTGATGGCTGGAGTTCCAATCATTCTCGGTTTCCTTCAAAGTGTATGGACCAAACTCCATTACGAAGGAATATGGTTGGTCTGTAATGTATGGCCACTCACTTCGTTCCCATACCGGAACCCTCTCGTATATTCCGAGTTCTTGCTTAACCTCGTCAACAATTTCATCGAAAATTACGGATTGAAGTATTACTGCTAAGAGAATACCAACAACTGCTAATGCACCCGCGGCGAGTGCTAAGCCTCGCTTGTCTATTCCTGCTGAATCTAGTAATTCCCCGATGACCTCTCCAACTGGGGGAATCTCGCTAGAAGGAATTTCGGGAGAATCGTCTTCTAGGACTAATTCTGCCTCCAATACAGGGGCTTTCGTGACATTAGCACCTACATGCACATGGCCCTCTGGGCCATGGTCGTGGTCACAGCAGTCCTCTCCCATCTAGGCTTGCGATAAGGAAACCCCTCTTGAGTTAGTCTATCAATCGTCTGAATTTTCCGAACGAGTTTGATTGAAAAAGGAGGGGAGGGTCGCCCGCACCATGGGAATGCAGACGACGTTCGTAATGGTAAAGCCAGATGGAGTACAAAGAGGCCTAGTTGGAAACATCATCCAACGCTTCGAAAACAAGGGACTGCGCCTTGTTGCACTACGTCAACTAACACCTTCTATGGAGCTTGCTGAGAGTCATTATGCAGTTCACTCCGAGCGCCCATTTTACTCCGGTCTAATCGAATTCATCACATCTGGTCCAGTAGTCGCTATGGCTTGGACTGGTGTCGATGCCATTTCGGTGGCTAGAAACATCATCGGACCAACCAATGGGCGCGAGGCTGCTCCGGGAACCATTCGCGGAGATTTCGCAATGGATATTGGTCACAACATAATCCACGGCTCAGACGGTGAAGACACCGCTGCATTCGAATTGGGACTATGGTTCCCAGAAGGTGTCATCGAGTGGACTCGTGATGCAGAGAGCCAGATTTACGAGTGAAATTACGACTTGAAAGAGGATTGAGCATGAGGTGTTTGATATGTCCGGACGCCGCCAACCAATTGTCTCTGTTTTAGGGCATGTAGATCACGGTAAAACCTCGCTTCTAGATCACATTCGAGGGTTGGGGTCTGGCCGACAAGCCAGTGTAATGGATAGAGAGGCTGGTGGAATCACTCAACACATCGGTGCAACAGAAGTCCCAGCAAACCTCCTAAACGAATTGTGTGGACCTCTTCTTGGTGACAAGTCGTTTGATTCCCCTGGCTTACTTTTCATAGATACACCAGGACATCATTCATTCTCCACGCTTCGCTCGCGAGGTGGCGCTCTAGCGGATATTGCTATCTTAATGGTCGATGTGATGGAAGGTGTCCGACCTCAAACTATCGAATCTATACGAATCCTAAAGCAAGCAAAGACACCTTTCGTAATCGCTGCAAACAAAGTCGACCGAATCCATGGATGGGATTCGGTTCACGGACGCTCAATGGCCCAGGCAGTTAGAGAACAAACAAAAGATGCTCAAGCCTTGTTTGAGCAGAGGTACTGGGATTTAGTCGGTAAGTTTGCGGAACATGGATTCAACATAGAAATGTACTCCAAAGTCAAGGATTTCACCCAAGAAATCGCCCTTGTTCCTATTTCAGCTCGTGAGGGGGAAGGTATCCAAGATCTATTAGCCGTCGTAATCGGTCTTGCGGAACGATATTTGGAAGACAAATTAACCGACATCGAAGGTGCTGGTGAAGGCACCGTTTTAGAAATGAAAGAAGAGAGAGGACTCGGAAAGACTCTCGATGTTATCCTCTATCGTGGATCGGTCAAGAAAGGCGACGAAATCGTTCTCGTTACAGACGAAGGTGGAGTATCCACACACGTGCGTGGAATGTTTGCGCCGCGTGGAATGTCAGAAATGCGAGACGCGGGTAATCGATGGGACGACACAGAAGCAGCACACGCAGCTTCAGGTCTGAAAATCTCGGCTCCGGATTTAGACGGTGTTCTCGCGGGAACTACCCTTAGGGTTGTATCAAATGATGCTGAACGCCAAGAAGCCATTTCCCAAGCTGATGCAGAAGCCAACCTTTCAGTTGAATTGGACGAAGAAGGCGTTACCATCAAGGCCGATACAGTTGGTGGCCTAGAGGCTCTTGCCAAGGAGTTGCGAGCAGTAGAGGTGCCAATTCGCCACGCCAGCATCGGTAAGGTAAATCGCCGTGATGTTAGATCTGCAGAGAACTCTAACGATCCACTTCATAGAATCATTCTAGCATTCGCTACAGAAATTCTACCGGATGCTGAAGAAGAGATTGAAAACTCAGAAAATGGAGTCAAATATCTCGGTTCCGACATCATTTACCACATTCTCGAAGAGCGAGAAGAATGGGTCGAACAACGTACTCGCGAACTTGAAGAAGCTAGTCGCGAAAAAGTCGTATATCCAGGTCGAATTCTATTACTTCCAGATCACACATTCCGTGTCTCAAAACCTGCAGTAGTCGGAGTTAGAGTGCTTGCTGGAAGAATTCACGTTGGTCAACGCTTATTGAAAAATGGTGAACGCGTTGGGCAAATCAAATCCATACGATCTGGTCAAGATTCTATGAAGGAAGCAAAGCAAGGCTCAGAGGTCGCCGTTGCCATCGATGGAGTCACTGTTGGAAGGCAAATAGACGAGGATGATGTGCTCTTGGTGGACATACCAGAATCACACGCAAAGAAGTTGAGAAAGATGGACTTAACAAGTGCAGAATTAGAAGTGCTAGAGGAATTAACTGCGATTCATCGTAAAGATTCGCATTTCTGGGGTCTCTAAAGGGTTTGAATCACTAAGCGTTCATAGACACCCAGCGCTTAAGTATCAAAAATTTAGCAGGATGAATATTCAGGTGTCTCAGATGACAATGGCTGCAAGTGACCCTAAGTCCCGAGAACTTATCCAAACCGTATCACAGATCTCCAATGGTCTGATGGGAGAAGTGGCGAAAGTTATCATTGGAAAGCAAGAAAACCTACGAAAGGTAAGCATTGGAATTCTATCAAATGCAAACATGCTAATTGAGGATTATCCGGGTCTGGCAAAGACATTGATGGCGAACACTTTCGCAACCGCTCTGGGTTGTAAATTCAAGCGTGTTCAGTTTACTCCCGATTTGCTGCCAGCAGATATCATGGGGACATACATGTATGACCAACAGGCTGGAGAGTTCAAACTCCGCCCAGGTCCACTATTCACCAACGTTCTTCTCGCTGACGAAATTAACCGTGCGCCTCCAAAGACTCAGGCCGCTTTGTTAGAGGCTATGGAAGAAAAGCAGGTTACCATTGAGGGTATTACCCACAAATTACCTGCACCTTTCATCACAATGGCAACACAAAACCCAATCGAGCAAGAAGGAACATACCCACTTCCTGAAGCACAAATGGACCGATTCATGATGAAGATGTCAATGGGTTACCCAGATCGTCAGGAAGAGAAATCTATCCTTCAACGCAGAAAACTTCGCGGTAAAGATGACCACGACATAGAGACAATCACCTCCCCAAAGAAAGTTGTAGCCATGCAGAAGGCCCTTGAGACAGTGCATGTTGATACTGCAATCCTTTCCTACATCGTAGAATTAGTCCACCGTACTCGTGAAGACCACCGTGTGATTACAGGTGCTTCACCGCGTGCTAGCCAATCACTATTCAAGACCGCACGCGCAAGTGCAGCAATCGATGGTCGTGACTATGTGATTCCAGATGATATCAAGGCTGTTGCACTGCAAGTTGTCAGCCACAGAATCGTACTTAAGCCAGAATCAAAGATTCGTGGCGTAACCGGACAGCACATCATGAGGAAGATTCTCTCAGAAGTGCCAGTACCTGTAATCCAATAATCGGCTAATCGCCGCCTGTGATTATGAACTCCTTAGGCTTCGCTTTGTCGGATGGGGTTGATGGAGTTTCTTCGACCGGCGAAGAATGTCCCTACGACTTGGTGGAGCGCTGACGACCCTTGGACGCTAAAGCCACGCTTTTCCACCATGATTTTACTAATCGTGGGACTGATTATTTTTGGAGCAGGGGATGCTGTCCTTATCTCAGCACGACTGGGGAATACTCCATGGACGGTTTTAGCTGAGGGAATTGCAAAAAATCTAGGATGGTCGATTGGAGAATCAACATTTTTTGTTAGTTTCATGGTCTTACTATTATGGATTCCATTGAGAGAAAAACCTGGAATTGGAACCATTTTGAATGCAATCTTAATCGCAGNAACTATCGAGTTTTTACTGCCTATTTTACCAACACCAGAGGCGTTTTCATTACAAATTATTCAGGTTCTTGTTGGTATAGTTCTGGTCGCTATTGGAAGCGGTCTATACCTCACCGCAAACCTAGGACCAGGTCCAAGAGACGGTACGATGACTGGTTTGACCAAAGTGACTGGAATTCCGATAGGAAGAATCCGTAGTGGGATAGAAATATTCGTTATCGCGATTGGATGGACCTTAGGGGGTAAGTTTGGTATTGGTACTATTCTATTCGCGATTCTTATCGGTCCGTGTGTCGCAATCTGTCTGAATATGGCAGGTAGGCTCGGTGAGCCAAGCGATGACTGATAGGCTGAAGGGTCAAGCCGAGCCGTATGGCTGGACCTGTGGTGATTGCAGTTGTCAATCATAAAGGAGGGTGTGGTAAGACTACCACCGCAGTCAATTTAGGTGCTGCCCTTGCTATGGGTAACGAGGAATTTGGAATTGAACCTCGCAAAATTCTGATGATTGATCTCGATCCAAAAGGAAACATTGCTACCACTTTTGGTGTCGATAAAAAATCACTCGGGGCGACTATGAATGAGTTATTCAAAGCTGGAATTGATGGTCCAGAAGTCAGGATTGAGGAATGTATCATCGGTCCAAAGCAACTTACAAAGTCGATGAAGGAAGCATTTGTTCGACAAAATCCAGAACGGAAAAGAGGGCCTCCAAAGGGATTGGAAATAGACAATCTCTGGTTACTTCCAGCGGATTTAGATTTGGCTGGAATTGAAATTGATTTAGCAACAAGAATTGGGCGAGAGAATCGTTTACAGAGAGCGATTCAAGGCGCAGTAGGCCATTTTGATGTAGTAATCATAGACACTCCAGCCTCACTAGGATTACTTACGGTGAACGCATTAGTTGCTTCAAATTGGGTCCTAATTCCTGTGCAGGCTGAATTCTATGCTCTGGAAAATATGAGTCAACTGATGAATACTGTAAGTGATGTACAACAAGCCGTGAATCCAAATCTAAGATTATTCGGAATTACATTGACTATGGTTCAGAGAAGTAAATTGTCAGGAACTGTTGCAGAACAGGCTCGCAAACATTTCGGAGACAGATTATTCGAGACTGAAATTCCTCGACTTGTAGCAATCGCCGAATCCCCTCTAGATGGAGCACCCATTGTTATCGGTCAGAAACCGAATAAGTCGAATCCAGGAAGTACTGCTTACTGGGAGTTGGCCCAAGAGGCGAGCAAACGTATCAATCGTATTCAGGAATCACCTTGAATCGCCCAAATTTCTTTGTATTGAGATTCTTTTAGGCACTGATAACAAAATATATCAGTTACCGTTGGACCTTTCCAAAGCACTTTGACGTGCCTCGACGAGTATTGATTCCCACTTTACCTTCAATTCAGATTCAAGCGCTTTCAGCATCTCCTTGATTTCCTTCTTTGAGAGATCCTCCCGCTTGGCGAATTGATTCTCCAATTTCTCAAACAACTGCTTCTCTCGCTCTTTACGGGTCTCAGCCAACTTTTGTTCCATCTCGACTTCTTTCTCTAATGCCATCTCTTGACGCTTGAGTAACAATGCTGCTTCCATTGTCTCTCGCTCTGCGGCAAACCAGCGGTCTAACTCGGCTAGAAGACCTGCTTCAGCTTCTTCTTCTAGTGATTTAAGTCGGACATCAACATCAGCAATCATACCCTTTTCGAGAGACTTAGTTTCACTAGCAAGTTGCTTTTCGAGTTCCTTCTCTCTCTCCTTTCGAGTCTTTGCTAATCTGTCTCGCATAGCAATTTCTTGCTCAAGCCGATATGATTCAACCTGACGATGGACCTTGGACTCAGATGCTTCCCTAAGGTCCATCTCAACCCGACGCTCCATCCTTTCCATATCTTGAGCCGCCTCTAATTCGAGGCGGTCATTGAGGAAGGCTTTGCGTCGCTCAAATTCAGTTTCCATCTCTCCCTTCAAGCGTTCTCGAAGTTTTCCAGTGTGTTCCTCTATCCTTCGGTCACGCTCTAGATCTAATTGTTCACGAAGCCGATTTTCTTCTCGACGTAGCCTGTGTAGCATTTCTTCTCTTAGAAGTCGCTCTTCTCGCTCAAGAGCCTCGGTTTCGAGACGTTCCATCTCGACTTCCAGTTCTGCCCTCATATCGGCTTCGATTCGATGTAATTCCTCTTCAAACAGGATATCATTGGCCTTGCGAAGGGCTCCTCGCATTCCTTCGACTCTTTCTCCCATTTCTGCGACTCGCCTTCTGCGCTCTCTTCGCATTGCTGAGCGTAACTTGCTCTCATCGTCCAAACGGTCACGAGCGCGGCCCAGTGTATCGATTGCAGAGGCCGCGGAACGGACATGGGCCTCTCTGAGAGCCGCTAATTCATCGACGCCTTCGGCGTCATTATCGGCAGGAGACTTGCTCTCGCTCAACTTCCCATCCCCATTTGGACGGTATCTGACCCCTATTTGAGAGCGCAGGGTCAGAAACAGCCGTAGGCTGCAATTTCGATAGGCTTGAGGAAATTGCCAGTTTCAATCAGAAAGTGACGTTAAATCCTGTCTCACAGGCTGGGCAAGTGAGTTGTCTCTTTCCGGGTTTAGGGCGTATTCGAAGTGTTCGATCACAGCCGGGACATTCTATCTCTACCTTGACCACTTTCTCAGTCAATGTGAAGCCACCAGAACAGGCGCCGCAGGTTAATTCGATTGGGCGCTCATCAGTGCCAGCGACTAGAATAGTGTGACAGTGAGGACAAGGTACCTTCTCCTCTTTGAGTGCGTCAATTGTTGGCTGATGGCTGACCTTGCATACAGCACCACAAACCTCGCACTCAATCTCGCCTAGCCCAGGCGGCAACATGTGCTCGCAGTGAGCGCATTCGGCGAGTGGAGGAGCGTGTTTCGACTCTATCTCGACCTTGTCCATTATTCCATGCTCCCAAGTTTCGGTTAATCAAGCGGTCGATGGTGGGCTTCCTTCTCCGCCGGAAAATAGCACCCCAAAGGCCTCGCGAATATCAAGCAGCAAATCTTTTGCTAGGTCGAGTAAAACACCGATTCTCCTTCCTCCCGCGCCAGCTACAAACATCCCATTGAGTATGATTAGGAACACACTGGCTTCGTGGATTGCTATTCCTGCTGCAATACTAGTGTTGATTCCGGCTAAAGCGGTGATGATTAGCACCAATGTAACCAGTACTGATACTGCAATATTGGCATTGACTACACGTCGAGTTCTCTTTGATAGTTGAATGAGATTTGCTAGGGCTCTAGGGTCTTCTCCTGGAATTAGAACATCTGCAGCGTCCAAATTTACCTGTTCTCCACTTCCCACCGCGACTCCAATATCTGCTGCAGCAAGCGCTCCAGAATCATTGAATCCATCTCCAGCCATCAGAGTACGACTCAGTTTTGCTCGCTCTGCAACCCATGAAGCCTTACCTTCAGGATCAACATTACCGCGACAAATTTCTGGATTAATTCCTAGTCTTTCTGCAAAGGCCTCCACCGATGCTTGCTCGTCGCCACTAAGTATCTCAACACTGATTCCCTGTTGCTGTAATTTCTCTACCATTTCGTGAACGCCTTCTCGCGCATCATCGTGGGCGAATGTGAATGCTGCAACCGCCTCGCCGTCAATCGCCAATACACTGGCTCCATAGCCAGCATGACGGCTATCTGCAAGAGCAGAATCGATTTCATATGGTATCTTGATACCCTCCGACATTAGCCAGTCAGCTCGGCCAAGAATAACAGATAATCCACGCATAGAGCCTCTAACTCCAGCATCGCCATCTTCGATTTCAGTAATTTTCGTAATCGCCTTACTACGCTCAGTTGCCGCCTCGATTATTGTAGTCGCGTACGGGTGATTGCTACGCTGTTCAAGTCCCGCAGCAATTCGTAGTGCACTCTCTTCTGTCTCATCACCGGCTACTGCGATTGAAACCAATCTAGGGCGGCCGCTGGTAAGTGTTCCAGTCTTGTCAAGAAGTGCTAACTCAATCCCAGCGGCTGCCTCAATCACATCTCCTCCACGGGCGACTAACCCTATTGCTGAGGCACTAGATAGGGCCGTAGCATGTGGAACAGGAGCCGCTAAAAGAAGCGAACATGGACATGATACAACCCATAGAACTAGCATTCCTACTATATCCCCAGTAATCGCTCCGTAAATTGCTGAGCCCACCAACACGAGCGGAACCCAAATGGCTGTGAATCTCTCGATTATTGTTTGAGTCCTTGTGGGTCGTTCTCGGTATTTCCTGACTAATTCAATTAGGTCGGCCAATCGAGTATCTTGGCCGGTCGCCTCTGCCTTTACATGCAGAGGACCGCGTGTAATTGTCAGACCGGCTTCAACAAATGAGCCAGAACTTACTGAAACTGGCATCGGTTCTCCAGTGAGTGGGGCTTTGTCGATTGCTCCTGTGCCATCGACCACGGTTCCATCAACTGGCACAACTTCTCCAGACCGAACCTCTACTATATCCCCGGGTTCTAAGGCGGCAACAGGAGTCCACTCATCATGATGTGGGTTGTCGATATTCTGACCTTCAGCCACCAATCTAGCCCGCCTTGGAAGTCTATCCAAGCCTCCTTGCATCGCTTCTCGGGCACGTACTAGGGCGCTCTCTTCCAAATGCCCTGCAAGAGCGACTAATCCTGTTACAATCAAAGCCTCAGGCCATTCCTTGAGGTATAGCGCACCAAGAACCGCTAAAGAGGTTAGAACTTGGAACCCTAATACTCGGTTTTGTATACTGGCGATTGCGGATTGAAACATAGGCATACCAGCGAATAAAATCCCCACACCAGTGATTGCAGCGGCAACCCACCAATGCATTTCTGCCATTTCAATTGCGAATACAGCGAACAATAGTGGAATTGTCATTACGGCACCAATCAATTGTACCTGGTCGGGCCGCAATCGCTTGTTTTTCGACTCTACAAGGGTATATTCTCCTAGTAATCTGCGTAGACCTTCTTCGGTCATTTCAGCAACCTTTAGCGAATCGGTGGGAACTCGTTGTAATTCGATTCGACCATCGTCGAGACTAGCGTTCAAAATTCCTGGAACCTCAAGCAAGGCATTTCGTAGACCCTTGCGATCGATTCCCAACCGATTAGATACTTCGCCTGCTGTCTTTCCCTGAACTAAACGCCATTCAATATCGGGGGAGTGGCCGAGGCTGTCTAGAACTGATGAGACTCTTGAAATTCTTCCTCTAGCTAAATCAAGATTGACTCTAACGCTACCTTCTGTTGCCGAAACTACGACTTCAGTTGTTCCTGGTAATCGATTGACTGCACGGGTGGCCTTCATTGCACAATCCGGACAATCCATACCTCGTATTTGCCACTCGAATTGCTCAACTCCGTCGACTACTAATTCGGCTTCCATCAAGTCCGCAGAATCTGCTTCCTCTCCTGCAATTGGCCTAACTTCCTCAAGAGAGCCATCATCAAGAACCAATTCTTCTACAGATTCTGCTTTTGCAATTTTTTTCTTACCGGCACCAGAAATACTTGAACGAATTTTACTAACTCCTTCACCAAGCAATCCCTGTATACCAGAAATTGCACTGCCTAGTGAACCGATCGTGGCTGAATTATCGCTTCCTGATTGAACTTCAGATGGCTTCGGCGACTCAGGCTTTGCCTGAGTCGAATCATCGTCCTCATCATCTAAGATGAGAAACTCGTCCTCATTCACAATTGATGCAAGAGATGGAGACACATCAACCTGAGGGGAAGAAGACAACGCTTCGACGGTGGAATCATCAATGTTGAGCCAACCGAAACGACGTGGAATTACCCGAGTTGAGCAACTTCGAGATGATTATCTTCGATATTGACGGAACTTTACTAGATATCGAAGGCTTCCAAGAAGAATTAATTCCTCTAATTAGAAAAATCGAACAATTCGGATATACTATCTCACTTGCAAGTGGGAGAACTCTACCCAACGTTACTCCGATTCAGCAAAGCTTGGCTGTGTCCGGATTTGTAGTAGGAGAAAATGGGGGAATGGTGTGGGACACACATGCCGGATTTCCTATTCGCGCTCTTGCAGATGGAGAGCGGACACGTGAGGCCGCGAATTGGTTGGCCAGCCAAATAGATGGATTAGATCCTGCTGGAATCGAGTCAAACCGCTGGCGAGAAACCGAATGGTGTTTGAAAGAAGTTGATAATTACGAGGCCATTCGAGATGCAATAGCAGGCTCTCAGTATAACGAATTATCGATTGTGCCAACCGGATTTGCAATCCATATTTGCACTCCTGGGCTTGACAAAAGTACAGGTGTTGAATTTGCCTTGGAACAGAGAGGCATTGACCCATCTAAGGTTATCGCGGTGGGCGATGCAGCTAATGATATTCCAATGTTTGAGTTGTGTGGATTTGCAGTAGCGGTCAATAACGAACATGACGGAGTAGCTGAGGCTGCGGATATTATTACACAACAAAAAGGAACTTCTGGAACAATCGAATTCCTCAAGCAATTTATCCAAGCGGTTGAAATACCCTGAGTTGACCGAAGGTTTGTGTTACGTTGATTCCGATCTGATTATGGAACGAAAACAAGACGACATACTAGACTTGTTAGTTAGGTGCCTTGAAGCATGGCTAACTTGGCTAGAAGAAGACAACAAAAACTTAGCAGCCGAAATGGAAGAGAAGAAGTGGCGTACAGAAAACGAGGCTTTCTCTCTCAACGAATATACCTACAACTGGGAGTTCACAGAGAAGTGGGAATAAGTTGGTGCAGGCGGCAGGATTTGAACCTGCGAAGCACTACGCAGAGGATCTTGAGCCCTCCCCCTTTGACCACTCGGGTACACCTGCACAATATCGGAGGCGCAATACCCTCTTGATTCCAGCGGCTCGAACCGCACTCTATGTGGCCTCAGCAGCGAGTCTGACGGAATGGTTGATTTAGCGACTCGGCACGCTCCCATACGAACCGCTTCGGGAGTATGGAGGCAGAGGCTATGAGGTTAGGCAAAAACCAACTACAGGCGGTCGAAAAGGCCCTCTTTGAGGTGGCTCGAAAGCAGAAGTCATCTGCCGGCCCAGTAGAACTTCCATTACCGGACTTCTGGGCTTCTGTAGGCCAATTGACCGCGAGTTTGGAAGCCGAACTCTCTGAGACTGTTCAATCCGAAGGAATGACAGCAAAGGCGCAATTGCAAACTCGTAGGCTCGGCAATGTCAGAACATTGGTCACCGACCTAACACGTATCCGCTTGAACGCATTTACCCAGCACGCGGTTTTAGTCAATCTGATGAAAGGTGGAGGAGCAGAGGCCGCAGCCGCCTTGCAGCACCTCAGCGTAATCGATTGGGAGAGGCATGACCCTACCGAGAGGGCCTACTATCAGAGTCTGGGTCACTTGGTTGACAAATACAAGCACGATGTCGCTTGGAAAGAATTAGTCAACGGAAGTAATGGAGGAACTAACTCCGCTTCGCCTCCGGCACCTAGCCCAGATGCTTCTCTTACCGAGTTCACTGAACCTACTCCAGAACCAGAACTACAATCTCCACCTCCAGCACCTATGACCGAACCCAACGAAACTTGGGATGATCCAGAATTTGACGAGGAAGATCGGATTCGAGCAATGGATGGGTTCCCTGATCGAGCGACAGGTGCTGACCCTCATCCACCCGAAGAAATTAGTGTTTCAGATACCATTGGTGGAGATTTGATGAGAATTAGAATTTTACAAGATTTATCAGACCCAATAATCGCCGAAGATGGTTCGGAGATTACATTGGTCGAAGGCGATGTGGAGTCTTGTCCAAGCCTGATTGCAGAGACTCTAATCGCCGCTGGATTGGCAGTTGCTGCGCCACTCTGAACACGCGCCAATGATTATCCAGCGCCTTTCAACGAAGTCATACCTGCGGTGCATGGCCATGGGTAAGACGATTAGCAAAAATAGAATCAAAGAATTACGCAAAACATTCGATGCTGACCCCTCAGCAAAATTAGCTCAAAACGCGGTCTCAAACAACGAATTGTTGGAAGTGGCTTTGGATAGAGATTTAGTTCAAGAAATTGATTTTTCATTCTCAATTAAATTAGACAAATGGAAGGTGACTCATCAAAAGAGAAGCGGTCGTTGTTGGCTATTCGCCACACTGAACTTATTTCGGCCAAGCACAATGAAGAAGATGAATGTGAAAAATTTCGAATTTAGTCAGGCTCACATTCACTTCTGGGACAAATTTGAGCGGGCCAACCACTTCTATGAAGCGATTATTGAGACCGCCGAACGCCCTGTCGATGATCGCACAATCGGTTTCCTACTAGGTGACCCAATAGGAGATGGTGGGCAATGGAATATGGCGATGAATCTGATTAGAAAGCACGGACTAGTTCCAAAATCGGCTTATCCTGAATCTCGATCTTCATCCAGTACTCGCTACATGAATGCAAATCTCAAGGACATATTGAGAACNGGAGCTTGTGAGATTCGTGAAATCCTCGATTCCGGTGGTAGTACTGCAGAGGCTCGTGCGCACAAAGATTCGCGGCTTGCAGACATCTGGAGAATTCTTTGCATCCACCTGGGAACTCCGCCAGAAAAGTTCGATTGGCAATGGGAGGACAAAGACGGCAAGTTGCATCGTAGAGGAACAATGACTCCTCAAGAATTCGCGAAAGATTTCGTTGAAATCGATTGGGAAGACTATGTTTGCATCGTAAACGATCCAAGGAACGAATACTACCAAACCTACACTGTTGACTATTTGCAAAATGTTGCTGGAGGACCACCAGTGGTTTATCTGAATGTTCCAAGTGAGGAGATGAAAGGCATCACTCAGAGCCTATTGGAGGATGGATTACCTGTTTGGATGGGGTGTGATGTAGGGAAGCAAATGCACCGAAAGAGAGGTCTTTGGGACGCCAAGTTATTCGATTTCGGAGCCTTATACGGCGCTGAATTTGGCATGAATAAAGCCGACCGACTTAGGTATAGCCAGACTATGATGACGCACGCTATGCTGTTTACCGGTGTCGATGTAGTAGATGGGAAACCACGAAGGTGGCGTGTTGAAAATTCATGGGGAGCTGAGCAATCTGGCAGAAAGGGATTCTACACGATGAACGATTCATGGTATGACGAACACATGTTCGAGATTGCATGTCCAAGCAAATATCTCTCTGATGAGATGAAGGCCGGTATGATGACTGAACCAGTCGTGCTTCCAGCTTGGGACCCAATGGGGAGTCTAGCAAAAGACGAAGCGTTCCAGTGATGGAATCAACCTAGGTGCCTTAGAGACAACTCGATTGTAACCGAGTCAGGATAGTCTAGGCGCAGGACTCGGCGTAGTGCCTTTTCGTCCTTAGCAGCAGATGTCACAAGTTCCAGAAGTCGCTTGTGAATACGCATTTCCCAATGATCCCATGTTTCAGCGCCTTCGCCATCTGGGCTCTTGCGGCATGGAACTACCAATTTGCGAGTTGGGAGGGGAATTGGCCCGCGTAGGTCAACGCCTGTCTCGTCACAAATTGCCTTAATCTGCCCACATACCATGTCGACATCTTCGTGGTTTTCACCAGTCAGCTTGATTTTGGTGATAACGGCCATAGTACCCTCTCCGAGTCCTCAGCCTATGTTACCAAATTCACTTCTTGTCGATCTTCAAGCAAACGCCAGCAGCCACGGTCTTACCCATGTCACGGATAGCGAATCTTGACAACTCAGGGAATGTATCCATTTGCTCAATTGCCATTGGCTTTGTTGGAGCGAAGCGAACTAGAGCAGCGTCACCGGTCTTTAGGAACGGTGGGTTTGCTTCCTTAGTCTTGGAATTCTCTAGAAGTTCTACGAATCTAACTGCTACCTGAGCTGTGTGTGCGTGGAATACAGGAGTGTATCCTGCGCCAATTGCCTTTGGAATCTCCATAAGTTGGATCTGGCCAACAAATGTCTCATCGTGACGTACGAACATTGGCTCGTTGTCCGAGTAACCTGCTACGTCTCCTCTTCGGATGTCGTTAGCTGCTAGTCCACGAACGTTGAATCCAACGTTATCACCAGGCTCAGCCTTTGCGTGGCTGGTGTGGTGCATCTCAATGTCCTTTACTTCAGCAGACTTCTGGCTTGGGTTGAATACAACTGTCTTGCCTCTTTCTAGAACACCAGTCTCTACCTTACCGACTGGTACAGTTCCAATTCCGCTAATCTTGTAGACGTCTTGTACAGGTAGCCTGAGTGGCCTGTCAACAGGCTTTGGAGGCATCTGAATTCCGTCAATTGCTTCGAATAGGGTAGGACCCTTGTACCAAGGCATGTTGTCGGACTTGTTGAATAGATTCTCTCCATTGAAAGAGGAACAAGGAATCTTTGGTACATCATCCGGGTTAAATCCTGATAGCTTGAGTAGGTTATCTACCTCTGCGACTGTCTGATTGTACTTGTCCTCGGAGTAGTCTACACCACTGATGTCCATCTTGTTGACGTTAACAATCAGTTGCTTGACTCCCAGAACCTTTGCTAGGAAAGCGTGCTCACGAGTCTGCGCGTTAACACCGTCGTTAGCCGCACATAGTAGAACAGCGGCATCAGCCTGGCTGGTTCCTGTAATCATGTTCTTCACGAAGTCACGGTGCCCTGGAGCATCGATGATTGTGAAGTAATAGTTTGGAGTGAAAAGCTCCTTGTGCGCGACATCGATAGTGATACCACGCTCGCGCTCTTCCTTCAGACCATCCATAACGTAAGCAAGACCGAATCCAGCCTTTCCTGCCTCGGATGCTAACTGTTCGTTCTTCTCAATAATGTGTTCTTCGATGTGACCTGTGTCTAGCAGTAAACGTCCTACGGTTGTTGACTTTCCATGATCGACGTGCCCAATGAACACGATGTTTAGGTGCGGCTTGCTCTTATCTTCCCACTGTGAACCCATAATATCCACCTCTAAGTGTGGCCCGCCGACCAATGATGCCTATTTGAATCTCTCCCCATAGGGGAGGCGTCAATTCAACTGAATTTGAGGGTTAATTCTTCGTCGCAGTTCATCGATATTGCAATTCAATCATCAAACTCTTGACCTCTGTGTTGTGCGTTTTCTCATTCTGNAGGTCGACGGTCCAAGTGCCAGGATCAAANCCTCTTACTGTTGAGCCACCAATTACCAGCCAAACACAGCGGTCATCCGATTGACAATCACCGGCGTTTCGGTTATCATCACCAACGCCGGTAGTGTTTGCGACCTCTTCATCGGTCTCATTGAAGATGAATAGGTCGAGTTTATTCTCAGTATCAACCCCGCCAAATGGTTGGTCACCATCCTCTGCGGGGTAAGTTAGTTTGGTCCTAAGGTATCGAATCTTATTCTGTCCATCATTATCGTAGGTCACCGGGTAATCCCAAGTCATGATTACCGGATCCTGATATCTTCGGTCAATGACAAAGTCAGTCCAGGTCCCTCTGTAATTAATGTAGAGAGTTGATTCATCAGAGTCTGTTAGGCCATTGTTGTCTGTAACTGTCAACTTGATGTCCCATGAACCGGCCGACATATCTTCGAGAGTGACGGTTTCTCCAGTTTTATCGACATCATTCTCCGGATCTCCATCTTCATCGGAGTCGGTATCTAAGTCCAAATCCCATTCCCAAGACACTAGATATTCTTCTGCGTAACAATCCGAATTATCTGGATTACATCCTGCCCAAGAATCAGAACCATCTAGTGTAACTGAGGTTTCTACAGTAATGCTTCTGTCATCTTCTTCCTTATCCTCACACACCCATACTAGTACAAAGGAGCCTGCNGGTGCATCCTCACCATCACAATCATCGTCCTTTGCAGTAGTTATCTCTGCTTTNGGTTCCCTAGCTGAGGAGTCGATTACAGAAATTGTGTCACTNACAGATGTCTCGTAATTTCCATCGCTTACGGTTAGAGTTACCATATATTCTCCCGCTTGTGAATAGGAGTGGCTGGTTGTTAGGCCGTCGCCGAGGTCTCCATCGCCGAAATCCCATGTGAAGGTTAGAGCATCTGCGTCTGGGTCAGAAGAGCCTACTGCGCTGAAGGTAACCGAATCACCAGCTCGCACTGACCCGTCAGGATCAATACTCATTTTTGCACTTGGAGCTCCATTCAAACTGAAGGTCTCCAAACATCCTGCAAATGCCGCGCTGAGCAATAGTAATACGACCATCGGGGCCAATCCACCCGCTCCTCTCATNGNCATGGGTGTGATGGTGNTCGTCATCAACCCTACGGATTCCCGTAATCCCTAGAAATCAAAGAGAGTTTGTTGTCTAGTGCCTTGCAGTAATTCTTTCTCGTTCCATCCAAAGGCTTCGGTAATTCTACCTAGTGCAGTTGCCAATCGCTTAGCGTAGAACTCTGGATCATACTCTGGTGGCTCT
>FUFK010039694.1_pt1 | contig 37627 bp, 34 predicted proteins | sample 1021851 | NCBI WGS metagenome assembly FUFK01 (sample SAMEA51879418, study PRJEB19060) | metagenome | reverse complement strand
CCATTTATAGTAAAAAAATCAACTAAAAAATCGGTTTTTTCATTCTCAGATAAATAAATATAGTTTCTGTTTGTAATAGCCCAATATCCGCTAAATAACCTACTTTCATTAATTTTTATTTTATTTAAATTTCTGGAAATATTGACCTCAATGTTCTTTTTTATCTGACTNAAATCTTGATCAAACAGTGTGATTTCACTNAAATAATAATCCAAGTCTTTNTCGATAAATATTCCATAGTTTCCCAATAGATCTTCAGGAGCCTCAGAAACTCGATATTCAACTCTATTGGGACTAATGTATTTTTCTTGATTGGGTAAGAAAATTAAAAACTCTCTTAATTGATTTGGATCAAAAAGTTCCGGATCAAATTTTAAAAAATATCTGTTACAACTTATTGCAACCTCATATTCAATATCTGCCTCNTTAAAAAGACTTGAATATACCTGAATTATACTAAAATCATTAGAAATTTTATTATTTAATATGTATTCAATATCGTTAAGCTTTGGATCATCTTCATCTGAAATGACAAAGTTGTTTTTTACATATTCATCAATCGCATTAGCAATTTTAAGTTCATTCCAGGGAATTTTCACATACCCATTTTTGATTTCTCTTAAAATTTCTTCAGCTTTTTCATTAACTGTTTTAGGAAAAAATAGTTCGCTTACATTTTGAACCAAATTTCCCCAGTATTCAATTTGAGACACATCATCTCTATTTTCGTAACACTGATAAGAAATCTTAATTTTATTTGCTATCGGAGTAGAATACTGCTCATTAGCTGTTGCATTAAGATTATTAAAAATTATTTGTTTACTTTTTTTTCCGTCAAAAATTATATCAGAGACAAAAGAATTATTAGAATTATAAATTTTAATATTTGATTTAAAATTATTTTCAATTAAAATGAACTTAGAAAGTAAAATAGGGTATGATTCTTCAATTATTTTATTACCGTTGAAGTTAAAATCTTTTTTAACGGTATACATAATTTCAACTATGTCTCCTTCATCTAAATTTGGTAGTTTGTAATTATTATAATTTTCATCAGAATCATCACTGTTAATCATTTTTTTCATTTCGTCAAAACCATAGCTAATGATGGTGTCTTGATTTATAATTTTTGCCCTAACATCAACAATTTCAGAGACATTAATCTTGGATATAATAATTTCGTTGTCCAACGGGTTGTTTATTCTATTAATTTTCGTTTTAGTGTGACGTGTTTCATAAACATAAACTTCCTCAGTAAATTTGGATTTAAAATACTCTACATAGTGATTGTTAAAGATTCCNTATAAGTCATTATCAGACGGAAATAAAATTGTTTTGTCACTGTCCCAATCAATATTTAAATAGCTCTGGGAATATGTATTAAAATAAGATACAATCAATAAAATTTTTAACACTAAAAACTTTTTTTTCATATNGATAATAATTTTTCTTGATTGATAATGTTTAAATTTACNANGCTTATAAATATACTTTAATAATAGATTATGAAAAAAATTATTATTTTATTTTTTCTCACAACATTTTCTTTGAATTCCCAAATTTTAAGCGAAAAAAACCGTGCAGTAAAAATCAATGAAATTCTAAAAAACAGGTTTGAAAATGTACTACCTGAACTAATGGATAAAACTGGTATTGATATGTGGATTTTAATTTCAAGAGAGTATAATGAAGATCCAGTGTTAAAAACAATGCTTCCAGCAGAGTGGCTAAATGCAAGAAGAAGAACTATATTGGTTTTCTACAGGGATAAAGAAAACAATTCTTTAGATAAACTTGCAGTTGCTAGGTATAATTTTGGAGAAAATATAATTTCTGCGTGGGATAAAGAAAAACAACCAGACCAGTGGAAAAGATTAAATGAAATTATTGATGAAAGAAATCCAAAAAAAATAGGATTAAATTATTCTAAGTATTTCAATATAGCTGACGGATTAGATAAAACTGATTTTGAAGAATTTACTCAAAATATTTCTGAAAAGAATAAAGCAAAAATTGTTTCTGCACAAAAGCTTGCAACAGCGTGGATTGAAACAAGAACCGAAGCTGAAATGGAAATTTATAAGCAAATTGTTACAATTACTAAACAAATCATAAATGAAGCATTTTCTCTTGATGTAATTCAAATAGGTAAAACAACTACAACCGATTTAGAATGGTGGATGCGTCAAAAGGTTACTGACTTAGGCTTAAATACCTGGTTTCATCCGTCAGTTGATATCCAGAGAAAAAGTGAAATCAGTGGTGATCATTTAAGATCATTTTCAAATAGGCCTGCTGAAAATATCATTATGAAAGGTGATTTATTGCATTGTGACTTTGGTATTACATATCTAAGACTTAATTCTGATTGTCAGCAAATGGCTTATGTATTAAAAGATGATGAGAAAGATATTCCGACTTTCCTTAGAAAAGCATTTTCTGACGCTAATATTCTTCAAGATATACTAACTTCTAATTTTGTTCAGGGAAATTCAGGAAACGAAATTCTACTAAATTCATTATCGGAAGCTAAAAGTAGAGGTCTCCGACCTTCAATATATACACATCCACTTGGTTCATATGGTCACTCTTCAGGACCTACAATTGGAATGTGGGATTCTCAGGGTGGCGTAGTTGGAACGGGTGACTACCCACTAAATTATAATACGGTTTATGCTATAGAATTAAATAACACTTCGTTTATTAAAGAGTGGAATAGAGATATAAGAATTATGCTAGAAGAAGCAGGTTTTTTTGATGAAAATGGTCATTCCTATGTTAATGGCAGACAAACTGGAATTAAAATTATAAATCCCAAACAGTAAATAGCTAAATTATTTTTAAATTGCAGCTCTTTTATTAAGATGAAAAATATATTTCTATTTGTTTTACTTGTTTTTAGTTCTAATATGATAGCCCAACAAGTCTATGGGGTTCAAAGAGGACAAAGAGGATATATACCACCTCCAAAATATGAAGCATCTGTATACGTTACAACTATTAATGCCTATGAGGAGTTAGAAAAGGTTCTTCCAAAATCTGTTGAAACATTTAATCTTGATGACTTTGAAAGGGAAATTTTTAAAGGCTTATTACTTGAAAAATACGATAATTACAACAGAATTGTTGAAAATACAGACTCATCTAAGCAAGCTAGACAAGAAGCATTAAAACAACTAGAAATTGATTTTGTNAAGGGATTGGCTGTAATCCTTACACCAGATGAAATTTCAATTTTTGTTGATATGGATTTTTCAGGAAAAGAAGAGAAGAGAAAGAAGAGAAAGAAGAGAAAAAACAAAAAAAATGATGAATAAAAATACTGTATTGGGTTGGGCTACTTTTATAATGATCTTCTTTGGAGTCGTTTTAATAGCACTGGGTGTATTTAAATATAATGAAATTGCTGGTTGGGGTTTTGTTTCTGTAGGTCTAGGGTTCTTTGCAATTGCTTGGGTATTTAATGCTCTAAAAGGAAGAGTCTAGTTAAATTTCTTTATCATTTTAATATTTGCTCTTGAGTAGGGAGATTTTATTTCCATTTTAATTTCTTCAAATCCAAATAATTTATACAAATGAATAGCATTTTTTAATTTCTTATTTGAATAAAGAATGATAGATTCATAACCATTATAATTTGAAAATTCAATACATTTATTTAACAACTTTTTTCCGATACCTTTATTTCTGTATTTAGGTTTTACCGCCATTTTCGTTAGTTCATATGTAAGTTCATTTTCAGTAGGCATTAGAGCAACAGTAGCAATTATTTTATCTCCTAAAACTGCAAAGAAGATTTTACCACCTTTGTCAATAATATATTTTTTAGCATTTGATAATATTTTATGGTCATATTCCTCAACTTCAAAAAAGTTATTTAACCATTCAATATTCAAATCATAGAAGTGTTTTTCATACTCATTTTTAAAATTTATAATATTTACTTCCATGTCCTTTATTATTACTTAATATTAATATCTTTAAGAAATATTACAAAATTATAATGAAAAAATTAGTTGAATGTGTTCCAAATATTTCTGAAGGAAATAACCAGTCAATAATAAAAAAAATAGTTGAAGTAGTTGAAAAATATCCTGGTATTAAATTATTAAATGTTGATCCTGGAAAAGCTACAAATCGAACTGTTATCACGTTTGTAGGTGAGGCTGAAATTATTGTTGATGCAGCATTCAAACTGATTTCAAAAGCAAAGGAATTAATTGATATGAGTATTCATCAAGGTGAGCATCCGAGAATGGGAGCTGTAGATGTTTGTCCATTAATTCCCATCTCTGGAATTTCAATGGATGAAACGGTTGAATTAGCACNTAGACTTTCGGAAAGGGTTGGCAATGAACTATCTATACCGGTATATTGTTATGAATATGCCGCAACGGAAGAAAAAAGGAAGAATTTAGCTAATTGCAGAGCAGGGGAATATGAGGGTCTTGAAAATAAATTTAATGATGATGCATGGAAACCAGATTTTGGGCCTGCTGAATTTAACGATGAAGTTAAAAAATCGGGTGCAACAGCGATCAGTGCTAGGGATTTTTTAGTGGCTTATAATGTTAATTTAAATACTACATCAACAAGAAGAGCAAATTCAGTTGCTTTTGATTTACGTGAAGCTGGTCGAATTAAAAGAGAAGGAGGTACGCTGACTGGAAAAATAATAAAGGATAATAAAGGTAATCCCAAGAGAACACCTGGATTTTTTAAGAATTTAAAGGGTATAGGATGGTTTATTAAAGAATACGGAATTGCTCAAATTTCATATAATATTACAAATATAAACACCACTCCTTTGCACGAAGTTTTTGATAAAACATGTGAAAGAGCCCAAATAAGAGGTATGAGGGTTACTGGCTCCGAGTTAATCGGATTGGTTCCAAAAAAAGTATTGATTGAAGCTGGAAAATATTATTTAACTAAGCAAAAAAGATCAAATGCAATTCCAGAAAGTGAAATTATTCATATCGCTGTAAAATCCNTGGGATTAGATGAATTAGGAAATTTTGATCCAAAGACGAGGATTATTGAATATATGATTGATGAAAAAAACAGAAATTTATCAAATAAATCATTAGTTGATTTTGCTAATATTACTTCTAGCGAATCACCTGCTCCAGGAGGTGGGTCAATTTCTGCATATTGTGGTGCTCTTGGTGCTTCATTGGCGGTAATGGTTTCAAATTTGTCTGCTCATAAAAGAGGTTGGGATGATAAATGGGAATATTTTTCNAAAATAGGTGAAAAGGGAATGTTAATTCAGAGCAAACTTATAGATTTAGTTGACGAGGATACAGATGCATTCAATTCCATAATGCAAGCTTATTCAATGCCNAAAAATTCTGATGAAGAGAAAAAGATTAGAGACCTTAATATTCAAGCCGCAACAAAAAATGCAATCGAAATACCCTATGAAATTATGAAGGTTTGTTTTGATTCGCTTGAGATTATAAAAAAAATGGCAATCAAAGGAAATCCTAATTCAATAACTGATGTTGGTGTTGCTATGCATTGTGTAAAAGCTGCTATAAATGGTGCTTTTTTAAATGTGAAAATCAATTGTAATGAATTAAATGATAAGTCCTTCGTAAGAAATATAATTAAAAGCGGAAAAAATATAATNAGTAATACGAACTCAGANGAGAAAAAGATTNTAGCAATAGTTGATAAAGTTTTATCTAAATAATTTCTTCACCATTAATTAGTATTTTATCAACTAAATTATCTCCGTAAAAGTAGGGAAGATCATTAATTGATTCAATTTCACTTGTAATAACAACATTGGCAATTTTCCCTTTTGTGATTGAACCTGTTTTATGTGATAACCCCATGGCATAAGCTCCGTTTATTGTNGCAGCATTGATTGCTTGTTCAGTNGTTAACTTTAACTTATTACANGCCAGAGATAAAATAAAATTCATATTTCCAGATGGAGATGATCCAGGATTATAATCACTTGCGATTGCAAATGGGATTTCATTTGATAATAATGTTTTTGCATCTGCATATTCTATTCCCAAGAAAAAAGAACAGCCAGGCAGCAGTACTGGAATTGTTTTACTTTGCTTGAGTATATTAATGTCACTTTTATTAATTACTTCAAGATGATCAACAGACAATGCGCCACAATCAACAGCGACTTTAACACCTCCAATTGAATTAAACTGATTTACATGAATTTTAGAGGCAATTCCTAACTCTGATGCCTTATTACAAAGAATTTTTGTGTCTTCAGNAGAAAAGTAGTTCTTTTCACAAAAAATATCTACAAAATCAATTAATTCATCTTTGGCAAAATCAGGCAGCATTTCGTCTAAAACTAATCTGAAATATTCTTCTTTTTTGTAATTTTTTGGAATTGCATGTGCTCCTAGAAATGTCGATTTTATTTGAATAGGTAAAGATTCCTTTAATCTTTTAATGACTTTGAGCATTTTTAATTCTCCATCATAGCTTAAACCGTATCCGGTTTTAATTTCTAATGAACCCGTTCCATATTTGATTAATTTTTCAATTCTATTTTTTGACTCAAAAAATAATTCATCCTCAGAAATGGAGTTTATTTGTCTTGAAGACTTTAAAATACCTCCACCATTATTAGCAATTTCNTGATANGAAACTCCTTTTATTCTTTGCAGATATTCATCAGANCTATTTCCAGTGTAAACAGAATGAGTGTGTGAGTCACACCAACATGGTAAAACAATTTTATTTTTTGCATCAATGGTTTCAACATTGTCAATTTTTGAAATTTCAGACATTTTACCAAANTCAGATATTTTTCCGTTTTCAATTAATAAATATGCATTATTAATTGAAGGTAAGGTGTCCATTTCTTTAGCAGATAGAAAGGAAATATTTCTATCTCTTATCTGAATAAGTTCTTTAATGTTGATAATTAGTTTAGACATGATTAAACAAGTGTTAAATCATTTTTTTTGGATCNACTAACTTATCATATTCTTCAGCTGTCAAATATCCAGATTTTATNGCTTCTTCCCTTAAGGTAGTNTCATTATTNTAAGCATTATTTGCTATTTCAGCTGCTTTATAATATCCAATTTTAGGATTTAACGCTGTAACTAGCATCAATGAGTTGTCCAATTTAATTTTAATCGATTTTAGATTAGNTTTAATACCTTCAATACAATTTGAATTAAAGCTATTGACCGCATCTGCAATTAAAATTGCTGAGTTAATAAAATTATATATAATTACTGGCTTAAAAACATTAAGTTGAAAATGACCCTGACTTGCGGAAAATGTAATAGTAGAATCGTTTCCAATTACTTGGCTACAAACCATTGACAATGCCTCGCATTGGGTTGGGTTTACTTTTCCTGGCATAATTGAACTGCCTGGCTCATTGGCAGGTAATATTATTTCACCAATACCACTTCTTGGACCAGAGGCTAGAAGTCTAATATCATTTGATATTTTATTTAATGAGACTGCAACTTTTTTCAAAGCGTTATGACTTCCAACTATTGAGTCATTAGATGATAGAGCTTCAAATTTATTTGATGCACTNACAAAAGGGTNCTTCGTTTCTTTAGCGATTATTTCTGCAACTTTTTTTGCATAACCATCTGGTGTATTTAAACCTGTTCCAACTGCGGTACCTCCCAAAGCTATTTCTAAAATAAATTTTAACGAATCTTCAATACTCTTTATACCATTTTCTATTTGTTTTGAAAATGCAGAAAACTCTTGGCCTAGAGTTATTGGCGTTGCATCCATTAAGTGTGTTCTACCGATTTTTACTATATCTTTAAATTCATTTGTTTTTTTATTTAAAGAATTTAACAAGTTATTTAGTGCAGGAATAGTTTTCTTAGAAATCACCTCATAAGCTGCCATGTGCATAGCTGTTGGAAATGTGTCATTGGAGGACTGTGATTTGTTTACATCATCGTTAGCTTTGACAAATTTTTCATCACTCAAATCTTTACCTGCAAGTTGTTGACATCTGTTAGAAATAACTTCGTTGATATTCATATTTGTTTGGGTTCCAGAACCTGTTTGCCATACAACTAGCGGAAACTGATTGTCGTGTTTACCCTGAACTATTTCATCGCAAGCCAGTACGATTAATTTCATTTTTTCATCAGAAAGAATTCCACATGAATTATTTGTTATTGCAGCTGCTTTTTTTAGAATAGCATATGAGTGAATTATTTCAATCGGCATTGAACCACTTGGGCCTATTCTGAAATTATTTCTTGACCTTTCAGTTTGAGCACCCCAAAGTTTATCAGAAGGAACTTTTACTTCACCAATTGTATCCTTTTCGATTCTGTATTCCATACGAGCATTAATTATACTACAAATTTACACATAATATGTAACTATACATAAAATGTAATTTCAACAAGTAAAAAAATATATATGTTGAAAATTATTTTAATTTAAATTAATGATAAAAGATTCTATATGTTATATTTGCAACAACAGTTTTAAATATGTTTGAATTCGATCAATATTTAGGTTTCTTAGCTTTCTTGACCATTCTAACTATAGGTTTTTGGTTGTTTTTTGTACTTCTCCTTTTTGTAATTCCTTACTGGGTTTTTGGAGCTCTAAAGGAAAGAATTGAAGAGTTAATTCAAGAAAGAAAAAAGAAATAAGTTTCTAAAAATCAAAGGAACCGTCCCCGTATCCACCTCTTCTCATTTGTCTTCTGTTTTGATTTTTTTTCTGATTAAATCTGTACGTGAAATTTAAGGTATATGATCTTTGTCTCCATCTGTATTCACTATCATTATAGAAGGTTTGATTAAACGTTTCGATTTTCCAACCACTTTGATCCAATAAATCTCTTATATTGAAAGTTAATGATGCTTTGTCATCAAATAATTCTTTACTAAAAGCTAAATCAATAGAAAAACTCCCCTCACGTTTAGTTATTGCAGTTTCTTCAGGACCTCTGTAATTCATTCGTGTTTGCCACTCGATTTTTCCAGGCAGAGTAAGTTTATTATTTAATCTAAAACTCCAGCTAAGGCTTTCATTGTCAAAAATGAAATCATTATACGTGCCTTCAACTTTGTTTGAGTATAAGTTGAAATTCGAATTAATATTCCATTTTCTTCCTTTTCTGTATGAAAGATTTAACTCAAATCCAAACCTTTCATTGGTTGATAAGTTTATCGGAAATCTTTCAACAATCGGTACGTCTATTCCATTTAACAAGACCGTTTCTCCTGTTTCTTCATTAATGAAATTAAATGTGTTTGTCGATCTTTGAAAATAAGCAGATGTATTTATTGTAAAAGAAGATTTAAATCTTTTAAGATATCCTACATCAATATTATTAGAGTAGGTTGGATTTAAATTAGGATTACCTCTAAAAATATTTATAGGACTAGTTTTAGAAGGGAATGGATTGATAAATCTGGACCAAGGTCTACGTATCCTTCTATTGTATCCAAATGTCAAGGTCTCGTCATCACCAATTTCAAGTCCAAAATTAAATGTTGGAAATAGACCAGTTTCATTTTTATTGGAAAAATCTTGTGTTGTAAGCTGATTAATATCTTTTATGGTATTTTCAGCTCTTAGCCCAAAAAGAAATGAATATTTATCTTCAACTTTTACCCCATATTGTGCATAAAAAGCGTTGATTTGCTCCTTGTATTGAAAAATGTTACTTTGATTTAAATCTTCAACGATTTCTGAGTTAATATTTTCAAATACTTTATAATCTGTTATGTCATCGTCTTCGCTTATTCTAATACCTGCTTCAAATTGCTTATTTTCTCCAATTGGATAAACATAATCAGCTTTGATTAAATAGGAATTACTCTCCTCTTTGGTATTAATTACTTCATCTATAAGATTATCTCTTAGGACTTCTCCATTTTCATGATCCTCAGAGTTATCTATTTGCAAATCGACAGTTAATTTGTGGCCAGATTCATCAAAATTTGTCTCATAATTAAAATTATATTCTCTATTCACATCATCAGCAATTTCGTTTTCTGTTTGCACAGTTTGATTTATAATATTTCCACCAAAACTGTCAACCTGGTCTATAAAGTTGTTTTGTTCGTTGTCTGAATCTGCTCTATTGTAGAAAAAAGATCCGACAATAGAAGTGTTATCATTTANATACCANTCGATTCCATTGTTAAGAAAGTATCCCATTCTAGACCTTTCTCTTTGTCTATCTTCTTCAAAAAAAGTACTCGGCTCATCTCCATTGTAGTATTCGGAGTAATTATATCCACCACCTGGTCTGATGTTGTCACTCCAACCACTAGAATTAAAAAAGTTTAACTTACCATTTCTGTAATTAAGGTTTGATGATAATGCGTTATTTTTTGGATCTCCAATGCTTGAGCTCAGTGAACCATTTAAACCAAGCTTTTTACTTTTTCTTAAAATTATATTTATGATGCCTCCACTTCCTTGTGCTTCATATCTTGCAGATGGAGATGTAATAACTTCAACTTTTTCAATTGCNTCTGAGGGAAGTTGTTGTAGAAACTTCGAGTCAATCCCTACAAGACTTGACGGTTTCCCGTTAATTAGTATTCTTGCTGCATCATTACCCCTTAATAATATATTTCCTTCAATATCAACCGAAATAGAGGGTATATTATCCAAAACATCTCCGGCATTTCCACCCCTTACTGAAAGGTCGCTTCCAACAGTATATATTTTTTTATCTAACTTAACTTCAACAGTTGTTTCTTCTGCAATGATTTCAACTTCGCCTAGAGATTCATAATCTAGTTCTAGTTTGATATTACCTAAATCTACATTCTCATTTAGTACTAAGTTGTCGTAATTAACATTTTTAAATGAGATAAATTCTATAAGTACTTTATAATTTCCTTGTTTCGCTGGAATTGAAAACCTACCTAGATTATCAGAAATACCACCTGTTATTACACTGTTATCTTCAGGGTTAAGTAAGGTTATTGTAGCATATTCTAGTAACTCATCATCATCAATACTTGAAATGGTACCAGAAATTATATACTCTTTTGGTTGTCCGTAATTATAAGATTGAGAAAAAGCAAGGTGAGTTGATAATACAATTAATAGGTTGATTAAAAGTTTTTTCATAGTTTGTTTTTGCNANNACAAANNAATCAAACGGCATGCCATCGGGGTCTTAAAGAAAAGTTAATTTAAAGTTAAAACTTATAATAAGTTGTCGATATTCTCCTTAGGTCTTCCGATAACCGCTTTATTTTTATGGACAATAATAGGTCGTTCTATTAATTTGGGTTCTTCGCATAGAATACTTATTATTTGTTCTTCTTTTAATTCTTTTCCTTTAAAATTATCTTTCCAAATTTTTTCATTTTTTCTGACAATCTCTATTGCAGACATATTAAGCTTCTTGAGAATTGATTTTATATCATNCTCNGAAACACCTTCTTTCAAGTAATCAAAAATTTCAAAATTAAGTTTTTTATCAGTTAAATACTGAACACCCTCTCTTGATTTTCTGCATCTAGGATTATGATATATTTTCATTTTTATTTTGATTAGAATTAAACATTAGAAATGATTTTAAAAAATCTTCAAGGTTTCCATCTAGAACNGATTCAACATTTCCGGTCTCTGTTCCTGTTCTCAAATCTTTAATCAATTTATATGGATGGAGAACGTAGTTTCTTATTTGACTTCCCCATTCAATTTTCTTTTTTTCGGATTCAATTTCAGATCTCTTTTNATTTTTTTTATTTATTTCAATTTCATAAAGCTGAGATTTTAGCATTTGCATTGCTCTAATCTTATTATCTAGTTGTGATCTGGTTTCAGAACAGGTTATTTGTATTCCAGTAGGTTTGTGCGTTATCTGTACTTTCGTTTCGATTTTATTAACACTTTGTCCACCCGCACCACTAGAACGAGATGTGTTAATNTCTATATCGGACTGATTAATTTCTATATTAATAGTATCATCAACCAAAGGATATACATATACTGACGCAAAACTTGTATGTCTTTTTGCATTGGAGTCAAAAGGTGAAATTCTAACTAGTCTATGTACTCCATTTTCACCCTTTAACCATCCAAATGCATAATCCCCCTCAAATTTTAATGTTGCAGTTTTAATACCTGCTGACTCTCCATCTTGTTCATTTAATTTGGAAACTTTAAAATCATTTTTTTCNCCATACATNANGTACATTCTCATTAGCATNTGTGCCCAATCACAGCTTTCAGTACCGCCAGCACCTGCAGTTATTTGCAAAACAGCATCCATGTTGTCTGACTCGTCAGATAACATAGTTTTAAATTCGAGCTCATTTAAAAATTTTTCTGTAGAATTAAATTGTTTGGATAATTCTTCATCACTGCATTCATTATTTCTGTTAAATTCCAATAGAATTTCTAAATCAGAAATATTTTCATCCAGTTTTTCAATATTTTCAATCCAGCTTTTTAAAAATTTAACTTTTTTGAGAACGATTTGAGCGTTTGAAGAGTCATCCCAAAAGTTACTTTGTAAGGTTTTATTTTCTTCTTCTTTTAAAGCAATTTTTTTTCCNTCAAAGTCAAAGATACCCCCTTAACGCATCCAGGCGATTTCTAAATGAGAGTATATTTTCTTGAGTAATCATGACTCAAAATTAACACTAATTAAACAAGTTGAGAATATTTTTTTATTAAAAATTTTTATTGTGTAGATTTAGTAAAAAATTTTATGTAATGCTTAGTAGTAGATTTATCCTGATATTATTTCTGTTTATTGTAAATTTCTCTTTTTCTAAAGAAGATAAATTAAAAGAATTTAATGGTTTTTTTAACTTTTCATATGATGAATCAAAGGATAAGATTTTTCTAAAAGTTGATAAGCTTGATTATGAGTTTTTATATGTGGGATCCTTAGCATCCGGAGTTGGTTCAAATGATATAGGACTTGATAGAGGTCAATTAGGCTCTGAAAAACTTGTCAAGTTTATTAAAAAAGGAAATAAACTATTACTTGTTGAGCCTAATCTATATTACAGAGCAGAGACAGAAAATAAAAGCGAAAAAAAGAGTGTTGAACAGGCTTTTGCTAAAAGTGTAATATTTGGGTTTGAAATAATTGAATCAAAAGATCAATATCATTTAGTAGATTTCACTCCTTTTTTGATGTTTGACAGGCATGGAGTTGCTAAAAGACTTCGTGATTCAAAACAAGGTGCATATAAAATTGATAAATCTAAGAGTGCAGTTGAGCTAAACAATACAAAAGCATTTCCAGAAAATGTTGAATTTGAAGCACTTTTAACATTTAGCGGTGAAGCAAAAGGAAATTTAATAAGAAGTGTAAGTCCAGATCCAAATAACGTTACAGTTATTCAACATCATTCGTTTATTAAATTACCTGANAGTAAATATAAACCTAGAAAATTTGATCCGAGAAGTGGAGCCATTTCTATATCCTACATGGACTATTCAACCCCAATTGATGAGCCAATTACCAAGAAATATATAATTAGGCATAGATTAGAAAAGAAAAATCCAGAATTGGAAATTTCTGAAGCTGTGGAACCGATCATATATTACCTTGATCCAGGTACACCAGAGCCTGTAAAAAGTGCACTTCTGGATGGGGGAAAGTGGTGGAATCAAGCATATGAGTCTATAGGATTTAAAGATGCTTTTCAAGTTAAAATGCTTCCTGAGGATGCAGATCCCTTAGATTGTAGGTATAATGTTATCCAATGGGTACATAGATCGACTAGAGGATGGAGTTATGGTGCTAGTGTAGTTGACCCAAGAACGGGTGAAATAATTAAAGGTCATGTAAGTTTAGGAAGTCTTAGAATAAGACAAGACTATATGATTGCACAAGCATTAACCAAAGATCCTTTTAGTACTGATAATCAGAAAAATAAGATGTTAGAGTTAGCAATTGCAAGGATACGTCAGCTAAGTGCCCACGAGATAGGTCATACAATTGGATTTGCACATAATTTTGCTGCAAGTTCCAATAATAGAGCCTCTGTTATGGATTATCCCCATCCCTTAGTAAACGTTGTAAACGGTGAAATTGTTTTTGATGATGCCTATGATACTGGAATTGGGGAATGGGACAAAGTTACTGTAGCTTACAGTTACAGTGATTTCAGATCAGATCAAAATGAAAATGATGAGCTTAATAAAATTTTGGAAAATGCTACAAACGATGGTTTAAGGTTTATCAGTGACTATGACGCTCGTTCATTAGATGGCTCTCATGCATATGCTCATTTATGGGATAATGGGGATACAGCTTACTCTGGTTTGGATGATGTTATTGACATAAGAGAAATAGCAATTGATAATTTCTCAAAAAACAATGTGCCTATTGGAACTCCAAATTCAGTACTTGAGGATGTTTTTGTTCCATTATACTTTTTTCACAGATATCAAACCGAAGCTACTGTTAAGATAATTGGTGGAATGGATTACAATTATTCACTTGTTGGAGACAATCAAAGCCAATTCTATTACCTAGATAAGAATACTCAAATACAAGCATTAAATTCATTAATGAGAACTCTTTCACCTAATTTTTTAGCGATTCCAAAAGAAAAGTTAAATCTATTCCCCCCAAGAGCATTTGGATACCCAAGAACAAGAGAGTCTTTCAAATCAAACTTAGGGATAGCTTTTGACCCCTTTTCAATTAGTGAAACATCTGCTGATATGACTTTAGGCTTAATATTGAGGCCAAAACGACTTAATAGATTAATATTACAACATTCATTAGATAATTCTAATCTTAGTTTAAATGATTTATATGATTATATATTCAAAAGAACAATTCTTTTAAAAACAAATGATATCTCATCAATTAATGATTCTTATCATGAAGAAGTTCAGCATATTGTTAATGTGAGCTTATTAAAAAATATTTTCAAGGTTATTAATGATTCAAGTACTTTTTCACAGGTTCAAAATATTAGTAATGATTACTTGTCAAAAATTATACTTGAGCTATTTTCCAAAAAAAGAAAGGATTACAAACTTTCAAAATATTCAACTCATTATGTTAAAATGATTAATGATTTTTATGAGGACCCAGAAGAATATAAAATAAAAGATTCTTTAAAGATACCTGATGGATCCCCAATTGGATCAGATAATTGTAGTCATAATCCTCAAAGATGATAGATTTAAGAAGCGATACTATAACCAAGCCTTGTGATAAAATGCTTAAGGCTATGATTAATGCAACCGTTGGGGATGATGTTTACTGTGAGGATCCAACAGTTTTAGAACTGGAGCAAACAATTGCTAAATACTTTGGAATGGAAAAAGCAATGTTCTTCCCATCTGGTACTATGGCAAACCAAACTGCAATTAAACTTCATACAAACCCTGGAGATCAGGTTATTACTCACAAATATTCACATGTATATAATTATGAAGGNGGCGGGGCGTCATTTAACAGTGGTGTTTCATTTAAACTTCTTGANGGNNAAAAAGGTTTTTTTGATTCAGATCAAATAATACAAGCAATTAACCCCAAGAATTTTTATCATTCTCCAATGACAAAGCTGGTATCCCTTGAAAATACCACTAACAAAGGGGGTGGATATTGTTGGGATATTAGTGAATTTGAAAAAATACAAAAGGTTTGTAAAGAAAATGATCTTGGTTTGCATATGGATGGAGCTAGAATATGGAATTCAATTATCGCTATGAATAATGATCCAAAAATATATGGTAATTTTTTTGACACCATTTCTGTTTGTTTGAGTAAAGGACTTGGTTGTCCAATTGGGTCAGTTCTAGTAGGTAAGGGGAAGGTGATGGAAAAAGCAATTAGGGTTAGAAAAATTCTTGGTGGTGGTATGCGTCAGGTCGGGTACTTAGCAGCCGCTGGATTATATGCTTTACAAAACAACATTAATAGGCTTTCAGATGACCACAGAAGAGCAAAAGAAATCGCAAAAAAGTTTTCTTCAAAAGATATTGTTAATAAGATTAACAGCGTAGAAACAAATATTATNATTATTGAATTAAATAAATCAGTTAATAAGCAACAAATCATAAACCACTTTACCAATCATAATGTGATTTTCGATTGGTATTCAATGGGTGTTCAAAAAATTAGAATTGTTACGCATTTAGACTACACAGAAAAAGATCATGAAGATCTAATGGAAATTGTCGATAAATTATAAATACATAATTTAATATTAAGCTCAAAAACTCTTATTTTTGTATTGCTCTTAATCTATTGTTTTTTCAATTTAAATGAAAAAAAATAAAAATGTTGTTAATAATTTATTGGAGCTTGTGGGAAATACTCCCATGGTTAAAATAAATAAACTAACCAAAGATTTTGCAGGTACTTTCCTTGCAAAGCTTGAATCAGCTAACCCTGGGCATTCATCAAAAGATAGAATTGCTTTACATATTGTAGAGTCTGCTGAAAGAAAAGGTATTTTAAAGCCTGGTGATACAATTATTGAGACAACCTCAGGGAATACTGGATTCAGTCTGGCAATGGTCTCTTTAATCAAAGGATACCAATGTATTTTAGCTGTTTCCTCAAAGTCTTCAACTGATAAAATTGACATGCTTAGGGCAATGGGAGCAAAAGTTTACGTTTGTCCTGCAAATGTAGCTGCTGATGATCCAAGGTCTTACTATGAGGTTGCTAAAAGATTGCATAGTGAAATAAAGGGGTCTATCTACATTAATCAATATTTTAATGATTTAAATGCTGAAGCACATTATGAAACTACTGGTCCTGAAATATGGAGGCAATCAAATGGAAAAATCACTCATTTAGTAGTTTGTAGTGGTACAGGTGGTACTATTTCAGGTACGGCTAGATTTTTAAAGGAGAAGAATCCAAAAATTAAAATTATTGGAGTTGATGCTTACGGTTCTGTTTTAAAAAAATATCATGAAACAGGTGAATTTGATGAAAATGAAATATATCCATACAGAATAGAAGGTTTAGGTAAAAATTTNATTCCATCTGTTACAGATTTTGAAATAATNGATAAATATGTAAAGGTTTCCGATGAGGATAGTGCTCATTCGGCCAGAGAAATTGTAAAAAATGAAGGTATTTTTGCTGGATATACTAGTGGCGCTGCTTTTCAAGCTGTAAAACAGCTTAGTCAAGAAAATGAATTTAAAGATTCAGATTTGGTGGTTGTAATATTTCCAGATCATGGCTCAAGATATTTAAGTAAAATNTANAGTGATAAGTGGATGGAAAATCAAGGTTTTTCTGATTCANAACATGAAATTAATAATAACGATATACAATACATTAGAAAATAATGAGAGATTTATTCGATAGAATGCGTCAAGATAAAGGNCCTTTGGGTAAATGGGCTGACATTGCTGAAGGATANTTTGCATTCCCTAAGTTAGAGGGTTCAATATCTAACAGAATGAAATTTAACGGAAANGAAGTAATCACTTGGAGTGTAAATGATTATTTAGGCCTAGCAAATGACCCTGAAGTAAGAAAGGTTGATGCTGAGGCAGCTGCAAAATATGGTTCAGCTTATCCAATGGGTGCAAGGTTGATGTCAGGTCACACGGATTTACANGAAAAGCTTCAGACTGAATTAGCTGAATTTGTCAATAAAGAAGCTGCATATGTACTTAATTTTGGTTATCAAGGTATTTTATCAACTATTGACTCTTTAGTTAGTAAGAATGACGTCATAGTTTATGATATCGATTCTCATGCATGTATTATAGATGGTGTTAGACTCCATCTTGGAAAAAGGTTCACGTACCAACATAATGACATGGTAAGTCTCGAGAAAAATTTGACAAGAGCAACAAAAATAGCTAATGAAACCAATGGTGGAATATTAGTAATCTCAGAAGGTGTTTTCGGAATGCGAGGTGAACTAAGGTAAGTTAAAGGAAATAGTTGAGCTAAAGAAAAAATTTAATTTCAGACTATTGGTTGATGATGCTCATGGATTTGGAACCCTGGGTAAAACCGGTGCAGGGGCAGGAGAAGAACAAGGGGTTCAAGATGAAATTGATGTCTATTTTGCAACTTTTGCTAAGTCTCTAGCAAGCACTGGTGCTTTTATAGCATCTGACAAAGAAATAATTGATTTTTTAAAATATAATATGAGGTCTCAGGTATTTGCAAAATCCTTACAAATGCAATTAGTTGAAGGTATCCTGAAAAGGTTAGACATGTTAAGATCNAGACCTGAGTTTAAACAAAAATTATGGGATAATGTTAATAAGCTTCAGTCTGGTCTAAAAGAAAGAGGTTTTGATATAGGTACAACCCAAAGTTGNGTTACCCCTGTGTATTTAAAGGGATCAGTTCCAGAAGCCATGGCGCTAGTAAAGGATTTGAGAGAAAATTATAGAATTTTTTGTTCAATAGTTGTATATCCAGTAATACCAAAGGGACTAATCTTGCTGAGATTAATTCCAACTGCTTCACATAACTTTGATGATATTGAGGAAACCCTAGAAGCATTTTCCTCGATTAGAGAAAGGTTAGTAACTGGTGTTTATAAAAGGTTATCTGAAAACTTGGGTTAGTTTATTTCAAATCTGTAAGTAGAACGTGTTTTTATCAATTTTGGATTAAAATTCTTCCAGATTTTATCAATTGAAATATTGTCTGTAAGTTCAGGTGTTCTTCTGCAAATTTGTATCCCCTTGTTTTTTAAAGTTTGAATAAAAGCGTTAAATATAATAGCTGTTACACCTAATTTTTGATACTCCGGATCTATTCCAATTAAATAAAGTGTAACATTTTTATTAAATCTTTTGGCCCACAAAAGGTTTAAAAATCCAAATGGAAATAATTTTCCATTCATTTTCTGTAATGCTTTTGCAAATGAGGGCATTATAATTGCGAAAGCTACAATCTCTTTTTTTTCGTTTTCTACAAACTTTATATACTCTGGATTTATGAACTTAATGTATTTTTCTTTCATAAATTCCTTTTGTTCTTCGTTTATTTTTACAAAAGAAGATAGCTTTTCATAAGATTTATTAAAAAGATCAAACATTTCATTTGTTCTTTTCATGACTTCAGAAGTTGAATTGAAGTTTACCTCGCTTAACTTATTTCTGGCTTTTACAATTCTACTCATTTTTTCGTAATATCCTGTATCTATATCTTCAAACATAAATGTTTTTTCATGAAAGTTTTTTTCTGGGGTCAATCCAAAGCTTTCGTAATGATCTTTGTAATAGCTGTGATTATATGAGGTGATCATGGTGCCAATAACATCAAATCCACTGGTTAAAACTCCAACTTTATCTAAGTTGCTAAAGCCCATAGGACCTTCCATGTATTTTAATTTATTCTTTTTTCCTGCTTCNATAACTTTTAGTAAAAGCAGTTGACTTACTTCAAGATCATCAATGAAGTCAAACCAACCAAATCTGATTTTNCTAGTNTTTTGTTGNTTTACTTCGTACCAATTAATTATTACGGCAATTCTNCCTNCAATTTNATTATCTTTTNNAGCTATAAATAANTCTACTTCTGAGTTTTTAAGATTTGGGTTTAAATCTTTATTAAAATTATTAATTTCTTGATCTATAATNGGTGGGACCCAATATTTNGATTCCTTNTACAATTTGAAAGGNAATTTTACAAAATCTATCAAATCTTTTTTATCTGAAACTTTTTTTATATCAATCATTATTCCCTGTATAAATTAAGTCTGTAGCTCACCCCAAGGCTCATTTGAAATATTGTTGGNGTTTCTTTAAAGTTAAAAATCGTACCAAAATCTAGCTGAAGATTATCATTCAACAGATANGCTATTCCAAAACCCAATTTATTGTCAGCATAAAAATCACTTTTAATTCCATGTGTTTCTATAAATCCAATAAAATTTTCGTTAAATGCATGGGTTAATGATATAATATATTCAAAATCATTTTGATTAGAACCAATTCTTTCCATTATAAGATTTGTTGTAATAACAGATCTATATGTAAAGTTACTTTGGGTATAAATCGCAAATGATGGACTCAAGCCATTAACATCAGAACGAATAAATGGGTTGTTTTTTGAATCAATATTAAATCCTGCGTATACGGAAACCGCAGGAATTAGATTTTTCCATTTGAATTTTTTGTCAGCAAAATAACTATAGACATTAGGTTTTTCAGAAATTCCCTTTTTAGGGTCATAAATTAAGTATTTAGCTCCTATTTTAAACTTTTTGAAATTTTTCCTATCNATNTCATTTACAGGTGNATATCTGTTGTCAGCAAAATTATCGTTTTGATAAACTCCACTTATAATCATTTCAAGTTTATCATANAGAAAACCATATCTAATTCTAAAATCTGATCCGTAACCTTTTACATCATAATTTAATAATTGATGTTTTTCATCGGTATAATAAAAACCATTTTCAAATTGAAGTATATTTTTACCTACTGCAAATGCACCTGAAGAATTCCCAGGCCTGTTCGAATTTATTATTTCAGTGAATTGTGAATATCCTAGATTTACCTTGAAAAGAAAACTCAAAAGAAAAAAAACTAACAGCCTATTCACATCAATTATATTAATTCAAAGATAAATCTAATAATTTAATAAGATATTAACTTTTTTTGAATTCTTATAGTTGTAAATTNGTCAAAAATTACAGAGATGAAATTTATTTTTTTTCTTATTCTATTTTATTTTGGCTTTAAACTGATATCTAGACTTGTTTACATATTTTTACTAAGGAATATTACTAAAAATCAAGCTAACTATACTAAACACTCAAGTAAAAAAGAAGGAGATGTATCAATTGAAAAGATGCCTAAAAAAAATAAATCCAAGTCGGATAAACTAGGTGATTATGTTGATTATGAAGAAATCGACTAAAATTAATATTGCTAAACACATAACGGTAATTATTTTTTTTATAATCACCGCTGTCTTATTTTTTTCTCCTGTACTTAAAGGAAAAAAAATTCTTCAGAATGACATTGTCCAATATTCAGGAATGTCAAAAGAACTTAAAGATTACAGGTCAAATTACGAAAAAGAAACATATTGGGTAAATAATGCTTTTTCAGGGATGCCCACTTATCAGCTAGGTGCTAAATACCCTCATAATTACATAAAAAAATTAGATTTGCTAATAAGGTTTTTACCAAGACCTGCTGATTACCTTTTTCTGTATTTTATTGGTTTTTACTTTTTAATGTTAAGCCTTAAAATAGAGTACAGGCTTGCTGTTCTTGGCGCTTTGTCATTTGGTTTTTCAACATATTTAATCATTATAATTGGTGCAGGACACAATGCAAAAGCTCATGCAATATCTTACATGCCATTTGTTTTGGGGTCAATCATATATGTAGTTAGAAAAAAATACATAATTGGTTTTATCCTTACTGCAATATTCTTAGGACTTCAATTAACTGCAAATCATTTTCAAATGACATATTACTTGATGTTTATAGTTATTGTTATGGCTATATGGTTTGTGGTTAAATGTATAAAAGAAAATGATAGAGTTCATCTGATTAAAACAATCGTTGTTTTGTTTACATCCTTAGTTTTTTCTCTGCTAATGAATTCTTCAAATATTTTGACTACCATGGAATATTCTAAAGAGTCCACTAGAGGTAATTCATCTTCCCTAACCATTAACTCAGACGGTAGCCCAAAAGAGAATTTTTCCAAAGGGCTTGACAGAGAATATATAACACAATGGAGTTATGGGGTATTTGAAAGTTTAAACCTATTTATCCCGAAAATAGTGGGTGGTGGTTCCTCCGAGAAATTGGATAGTAATTCATCCTTTTATCAGATATTGAGAAAAAGTGGATATAGCCCCTTAGAATCTAATCAAATTGTCAAAAATAGTCCTACTTATTGGGGTAATCAACCTTTTGTTGAAGCTCCAGCATATGTTGGAATAGCTGTATTTTTTTTATTTGTCTTTTCAGTTTTTTTGTATAGAGGAAATCATAGAAGTTGGCTATTAGCATCCATAATCCTATCACTCTTATTATCATTTGGAAAGAATTTTAGTTTTTTAACAGATTTATTTATTAGCTATTTTCCTATTTATGATAAGTTTAGAGCAGTTTCTTCCATTCAGGTAATTCTAGAATTGTGTATTCCTATAATGGCAATTTTGGGTTTGTCAAGTCTGTTTAGTGACAAAATAATGACTAAATCCAAGATAAGAGCCTTAAATTTTACTGGAATGGTATTTCTCCTAATTTTAATTGTACTCTATCTAATCAAAGGATTTTTACCGTTTTCTGGTATTTCAGATCAATATATGGATGAAACCATTGTTGAAGCGCTAATTGAAGATAGAAAAGAAATATACGTGAGTCAGCTTTTAAAATCTTTCATCTTTATCTCAATAATATTCTCTCTTATTTTCTTGTTTATTAAAGAGAAATTAAAGAAAAATTATTTTATCGTTTCACTAGCTATAATTATTTCAACTGATTTGATTTTATTTTCAAAAAACTATGTTAATGACGAAAATTTTGTTGATGCCGTTAATGTTGAAAACCCATATAATCTAGATGAAGTTTATAAGTCTATTATTGATGATAAATCAGATTATAGAGTCCTTGATTTAACAGAAAACTCAACGAAACCTAATTATTTCTTTAATTCGATAAATGGTTATCATGCAGCCAAACTTGGCAGATATAATGATGTAATGGATTTTTATTTGAATAAAAACCATTTGAACACTCTCAGTATGCTCAATACTAAATACATAATTTTTAATCAAGAAGGTGAAAAACAAATTTTCAAAAATGAATTTTCATCTGGAAGTGCATGGTTTGTAAAAGAAAATATAAATGTTTTTGATGATGACCAAGAAATTAAAAGCTTAGATACTTTAAATTATAAAGAGATTTCAGTTTCACAGTCATTTGAATCCAAAAAATATTATAATAACACTTCCAGTATAGTTGTTGCAGAAAAAAAATCTGATTATATCAGATACGATGTTAGTTCAGATGATACCGGTTTGATAATTTTTTCAGAAATATTTTATCCAAAAGGGTGGAAGGCATATATTAATGATCAAGAGGTAACAATGGAAAGATTTAATTATATTCTTAGAGGCTTAGAAGTACCGAAAGGCAAACACAGGTTAGAATTTGTATTTGACCCAACAATAGTCAAATTAAGTTCAAATATTAGTTTATTTAGTACGCTAGGCTTTGTGTTTATAATCTTGGTTATGATTTTAAAAAGAAAAAATTGAAAAGGGTACTGATTATATCCTATTATTGGCCACCATCAGGAGGGCCAGGTGTTCAACGCTGGTTGAAATTTGTAAAATATCTTCCTGAATATAATATTGAGCCTATATTATTTGTTCCAAAAAATGCAAATTATCCTCTAATTGATAATTCTTTGGCAGATCAGGTTGATACAGATCTAAAAGTTATAAGTCATCCTATTACTGAAATCTCTAAATTTTTACCAAAATTTGAATTTTTAAAATCAGCTAGAGCTGGAAATATTTCTATACCTGCTAATCAGTCATTTTTTCAAAAAGTATTTTTCTTTATTCGTGGTAATCTTTTTATACCCGATATGAAAATATTTTGGAAAAATAGCTCGGTTAATTTTCTTTCAGATTATATTTCTAAAAATAACATTGATGCAATAATTACCACTGGACCACCTCACAGTGTACATTTAATTGGTTTAGAGTTGAAAAGAAAGCTTGATGTTAAATGGATTTCTGATTTTAGAGATCCTTGGGTTAATCTAAATTATTTAAATAGATTTCATCTTTTATCTTCTTCAAAAAAATCTCATAAAAGTCTCAGAAATAAAGTTTTAATTAATTCAGATGCAGTGATCGTAACATCTGAAAAATTAAAAAATCTTTTTTTAAATATAACTACCAATGTTTTTAAGATTACAAATGGATTTGATTACATCAATAAAGAAATTAATTTAGATAAAAAGTTTTCAATATCTCATGTTGGATCACTTTACCCGGAAAGAAATCCTAAATTTTTATGGGATGTATTAGAAGAACTATTTGATGGTTCTTTATTCTCTGATTTACAAATAAATTTTATAGGAAATACAAGTGAAAAAATAAAAAAGGAATTAAGTAAGAGAAAATTTAAAAAATCAATAAAGTTTTATGATTATGTAGATTATAATAAAGCTACAGAATTGATGTGCTCTAGTCAGGTTTTACTAATGGTTGAAGTTAATGATGAGGAATCATCATATGCAATTCCTGGAAAACTATTTGACTATTTAAATTCTAAGCGTCCAATTATATCAATCGGCCCAACCGATTCTGAAGTTGCCCAGATATTAAATAATACCGCATCAGGGAAATTTTTCAATTACCATGAGGCACATTCTTTAAAATCACATATAAAGAAATTATATGATAGATTTAAAAATGGTTCAAATAATTCTAATACTAATCAAAGCATTGAAAAGTATAATAGAAAAAACTTGACAAGAGAATTGAGTGAAATAATAGGGTTAGTTACTAGAAAAAGCTAAGCCCTGTAATAAAGGAAAGATACAGGGCTTAAAACTAACTATTCAATAAATTAAACTAACCGATTTACTTAAAACAAACGGCGTGCCAAACTTTTAACTCAATGATTTTTTTAAACTTTCTGCTGTGATAGTACTTGATTTTAAAAGTTTATCAAGATTTCCCTGAAAAACTATTTCTCCACCATTATTTCCCCCCAAAGGACCTAAATCAATTACATGGTCTGAAGATTTTATAATTTCAAGATTGTGTTCAATTATTATTACTGAATTACCATTATCAATTAATTCATTAATTGATTTTAATAATTTTTTAATATCGTCAAAATGTAAACCTGTAGTTGGTTCATCAAATAAAAATAAACCACTCTTTGATTTATTTTTTGCGCTCAAGAAAAAAGCTAATTTAACTCTTTGTGCTTCACCCCCAGAAAGCGTGGAGGAACTTTGCCCAAGTTTGATATATCCTAGACCAACTTTTTGTAATACAACTAGCTTCTCAGCAATTTTATTTTCCCCTAAATCATTGAAAAAAATTATAGCATCGTCTACTGTAAGATTCAAAATATCTGAAATATTTTTATTATTAATCCTGATTTCCAAGATATCATTCTTAAACCTTTTACCGTTACAACTATCACATACTAAATTAACATCTGGCATAAATTGCATTTCGATTGTGATTGTTCCTTCGCCTTTGCAAGTTTCGCATCTGCCTCCGTCAACATTGAATGAAAAATGTTTTGGTTTGTAACCTCGAATTTTACTTTCTCTTTGTGAAGAAAAAAGTTTTCTTATATCATCATATGCCTTAATGTAAGTTACAGGATTTGATCTTGAAGATTTTCCTATTGCTTTTTGACTAATATATTCCACAAAACTAATCTGGCCTAAATCACCTGAAAGGTTGTCAAATTCTCCCGGTTTCAGAGAGTAATCATCCAAATGGTTTAAGATGGATGGGTAAAGAATTCTATTAATTAAAGTACTTTTTCCTGATCCGGAAACACCTGAAATAGTCACAAGTTTGTTTAACGGTATTTCAACATTGAAATTTTTTAGGTTATTTTCTCTACATCCAGAAATTTTAATTTTAGATTTTGAATCACGAATACCTTTTGATTCATTAATCTTGATTTTTCCATTTAAATATTTTGCAGTAAGGGAATCAGAATTGAGAATTTTTTTAAAACTACCTTCAGCTACAACCTGCCCTCCAAAAGTACCAGCTTTGGGTCCAATGTCAATTATATGATCAGCAGATTTAATAATTTCATCATCATGTTCAACAACCAATACAGTATTTCCTAAATTTTTTAATCTTTTTATAATTTTAATTAGCTGCTGTGTATCGTAAGAGTGTAGCCCAATGCTAGGTTCGTCAAGAACGTAAAGTGAACCAGTAAGATTACTTCCAATACACGTAGCTAAATTTATTCTCTGACTTTCACCACCAGAAAGCGAACTTGATTTTCTATTTAGTGTTAGGTAACCTAAACCTAAGTCATTTAGACACTTGACTCTTGAAATTATTTCATTTGTAATCCTATCAGTTATTTTAACGGACTCAAAATATAGCTGTAATTCATTTAAAGGCATGTTAATTAAATCAAATATGTTTTTATTATTAATTTTTACATAACCAGCTTCTTTCTTTAATCTGTTTCCATTACATTCATTGCAGGTCGTTTTACCTCTATATCTTGATAATAAAACCCTGTTTTGTATTTTATACAGCTTAGCTTCTAGTTTTTGAAAAAAATTGTTAATACCAATTAGCTTATCGTTACCATCCCAAAGCAATTTCTTTTGGTCATTTGTTAGTTCAAAATATGGTTTGTGGATAGGGAAGTTGTATTCAACAGAATTCTTGATGAAAAGGGATTTGTATTTCTTTAATTTTTTTCCTCTCCATGGAAAAATCGCATCGTCAAATAATGATAATGATGTATTTGGAATGACCAGTCTTTCATCAATACCAACTATATCTCCATAGCCTTCACATTTCGTACACGCCCCATATGGATTATTAAAACTAAAAAAATTAGTATCTGGTTTAGTGAATTTAATTCCATCAGCCTCTAAGATTGTGTTGTATTTTTTTATCTTAGACTTGGTTAGATTATTAACCAAGCATTTTCCTTTCCCTTCATAAATAGCTGTTTCAAGCGAGTCAGCAACTCTGCTTAAAAATTCATCTGACTCTCCTCGAACAATTCTATCAATAACAAGAAATAAATTGTTGTATTTTGATATTCTATCAAACTTAACATCGTTTAGTTTAATTATTTCATTTTCATAAAAAATTCTGTTATAATTCTGATTAATAAGGGATTCAATTTTTTGTTCAATGTTACCTGAATTGATATCTTCTAATTTTGTTAATATGATTAATTTATCTCCTACAGATTGTTTTTTTATATCGTCAATTATTTCAGAAACTTTATTTTTTTTGACTTCTTTACCTGAAATGGGCGAATATGTTTTTCCAAATCTGGAAAATAAAATTTTTATGTAGTCATATATCTCTGTTTTGGTTCCAACGGTTGACCTAGGATTTGAAGATGAAATTTTTTGCTCAAGTGCTATAGCAGGACTCAGACCAGAAATTTTATCAACTTTTGGTTTTTCAATTCGTTCTAAAAATTGTCGTGCGTAACTTGAAAGACTTTCTACGTACCTTCTTTGACCTTCTGCGTAAATTGTATCAAAAGCTAGTGAAGATTTTCCGCTTCCAGAAACACCTGTTATAACTACAAATTGCTTTTTAGGTATATCTACATTAATTCCCTTAAGATTGTGCATTCTAGCCCCTTTTAAGCTTAAATATTCAGTATTTTTTTTAGTAGAATTCATTTTTTTGAATAGATACAAATATAGTGCTAAACTTTACTAAATATGATTAGACTTATCATACTTTGAATATTATTAAATTAAAATGTATATTTGACTTATAAAAATCACGCCTATAGAATAACATTACTCTAAAAATTTTAATAAAACTCAGTTTTAGAAATAAGTAATGTTATGAAAAAACCAATAATTGCCGATTCTACTTTAGTATCAAAATATATTTCTGGAGATGAAAAATCCTTAGAAATCTTAATCAACCGTCACAAACAGAGGATATATAGTTTTATTTATTCTAAGGTGTACGACAGAGATTTAACTGAAGATATCTTTCAAGATACCTTTATTAAAGTTATTAGAACTTTAAAACTTGGAAATTATAATGAAGAGGGGAAATTTATCTCCTGGGTAATGCGTATAGCACATAATCTGGTTATTGATCATTTCAGGAAAAATTCAAGAATACCAAAATTTGAAAATTCTCAAGATTTTGATATTTTTTCGGTACTTAAGAATACAGATATAGATATAGAAAATAAAATGATAAAGGATCAAATATTGGGTGAGGTTAAGAAAATTATAGAGTTTTTACCTGATGATCAAAAAGAGGTCTTGATTTACAGATATTATAATGATCTTAGTTTTAAAGAAATTTCCGAAAAAACAGGAGTTAGCATTAATACATCACTGGGAAGAATGAGATATGCCTTGATTAATTTGAGAAACATTATTAAAAAGAAAAATATAATTTTAACAACCTAATATAATATTCTAAATTTTTTTCCGTTTTCATAAAAAAATAATGAATGGAAAAAAACTACTTTTTTCAAGAGCAGATAGCTCTTGAACCAAAAAGAAAAACTATCAATTTTATTTTAAATTTTTCAAAATCAATAAAAGTTCAAAAGACAAGTTTGGGTTCAGTGATTATTGACTTAAATTAATTTATTAAGAATAGATTTTCTACCTATTTTCTTCATGATAATATCATTATCAATATTCCATCCCCTGGCTGGAGAATACTTTCTTGCATAATAGATTATTTGTAAGTGAAGTTTATTCCATTTTTTCTCTGGAAAAAGTCTTTTAGCATCCTTTTCTGTTTGAACTACACTTGACCCATTACTCAATCCCCATCTATACATTAATCTGTGAATGTGTGTATCTACCGGAAATGCTGGAATACCAAAAGCTTGAGACATAACTACACTAGCTGTTTTGTGTCCCACTGCAGGTAGTTCTTCAAGATGTTCAAATGTTTTTGGAACATAGCCGTTATGCTTTTCTATTATTATTTTGCTCAACCCATAGATTCCTTTACTTTTCATAGGAGAAAGTCCACAGGGTTTAATAATTTCTTTGATTTCCTCAACTGAAAGCTTAATCATATCATATGGGTTATCAGCTTTTTTAAATAAAATAGGGGTAATCTGATTAACCCTTTCATCTGTACATTGAGCTGACAAAAGAACAGCGATAAGTAATGTATAGGGGTCTTTGTGATTTAAAGGAACGGGAACCTTGGGGAATAAATTTTCTAATTCCTCAATTATATAATTTACTTTATTGACTTTGTTCAAATTATATTATTTTTGAACTCAAATATAATAATTATGAATGTTTTAAAAGTAGGTGATATTGCTCCAGATTTTAGTTGTAAGAATCAGTATGGTGAATTAATTAATTTATCAGATATGAAAGGAAAAAAAATTGTTGTTTTTTTCTATCCCAAAGCTAATACTCCAGGCTGTACCGCTGAAGCTTGTAATTTAAATGATAATTATAGTAGATTTAAATCCGATGGTTATGAAATTATTGGTGTTTCGGCAGATAATGAAAAACTCCAGAAAAATTTCAGTGATAAATTTAATTTTGGTTACAGTTTACTATGTGATGAGGATAAAAAAATTATCAATGACTATGGGGTATGGGGTACGAAAAAAATGTACGGTAAGGAATACATGGGCATAATTAGAAAAACCTTTGTTATTGATGAAAATGGAAAGATTTCACAAATTATTGAAAAAGTAAAAACGAAAGAACATTCATCCCAAATATTAGGATAACGATTATTTATTGTATCCGAAAAGATTAAATTTTTTGATTTTTGCAGCAACTGCCTTGGGTAGAAGCGTTTCCCATCCTTTAGAATTTTCCTTAATTTGGTTTAAAACTTCATGAGAATATATTTTTAGGGATTTCAGGTTGTAATTATTTAAATCAACCACCTTACCATTAAATTTTAAAAACTTATAAAGTTCTTTCATTCTTGGATGAACTTTTAAATTATCACTGTTTATAATTTCATCTTTCTCATTTAGCATGGGATAGAGATAGATTCTCATATTTTTGAAAAATAATTTACCAAAAGCCTCTAATATTCCTCCACTGAGATGGGTGTAGTATTTTGGGTCGAATATTCTTACAAGATTGTTAACCCCCATGGTTAATCCGATTTTCTTTTTAGTATACAATGAAAAATATTCAACTAATTTATAATACTCTTTAAAATTTGTAATCAAAACTGTTTCACCTAAAGATCCTAGGAGTCTTGCACGATCCATAAAGTCCTTTTCATCTATTTCCCCATCAGTAGTTAAATCCACCATTGTTATTTCAAATATAACTATGGTGTCTTTTTTATCTACATGTCTCTCGTTAACAAACATTTCCAATGAATTTTCATACATTTCTTCGTTTACTTTAGTAACTGGCCTGAATCTTCCACGAAGAGCTAAAATATTTTTTTTATAAAGAGCGGCAGCAGGTAATAAATTATTTCCGTCAGGTCCAAACATTACGGCGTCTGTCATCCCATTTTTAACCAATTCTAAGCTTAATATCCTATTGTCGACTTCTTTAAAAACGGGTCCCTCCAAATTCACGGTGTCGATTTCTATCTGGTCATTGTTAAGATGATCATACAGGTATTTTATGATTTTTTTAGGGGTTTTAAAATGATAAAATGCACTATATATTAGGTTTGTACCAAGAACTCCAAGAGTTTCTTGCTGTTGACTAGCTGTATTTTCTTTAAATCTGACGTGAAGAATTATCTCGTTATATTTTTCTTTTGGATTTATCTGAAATCTGATACCAACCCATCCATGCCCATTGTATTTTTTCGCAAAATCAACAGTAGCGACTGTGTTTGCATAACAAAAGAACATTTTATTTGGTTGGTTTTTTCTTTGGATTCTCTTTTCGATTAAATTAGTTTCATGTTTAAGCATTTTTCTTAAACGATTCTCAGTCACATATCTTTGGTCATCTTCAATCCCATAAATATCATCGCTGAAGCTTTTGTCATATGCAGACATTGCTTTGGCAATTGTACCAGAGGCACCACCGACCCTAAAAAATTGTCTGACAGTTTCCTGTCCTGCACCAATTTCTGCAAATGTTCCGTAAATATTCTCGTTTAGATTAATTCGTAAAGCTTTCTGCTTTATTGTAGGAATGGCTTCTATGTGTGAATCACCATTTAGAGATACCTCATTCATAAGGTGTGTTTTTACATTAACAAATGTATTAAATAACTCTAATTAGATGAAAAAAAATAGTGTATTTTTGAATTTAGTAGATTATGAAAATTACTTTTTTAGGAACAGGTACATCACAAGGTATTCCAGTTATTGGAAGTAATCACCCAGTTTGTCATAGTGATGATAAAAAAGATACAAGATTAAGGACATCTGCACTTATTCAATGGGATAATAAAAATATAATAATTGATTGTGGTCCTGACTTCAGAGCTCAAATGCTAAATTCCAAATGTAATAGGGTAGATGCAATTTTTTTTACCCATGAACATAATGATCATGTTTCAGGGCTCGATGATATAAGACCTTTTTATTTTAAACAGGGTAGCATTCCTATATATGCGAGTGATAGAGTAGTAAGTGCGTTAAACAAAAGATTTGAATATGTCTTTAAAAAAGATGGTAATATACCCGGAACACCTAATGTAATAACAAACATTATTGAAGACAATTTTATATTTAATAGGCACGAAATTATAGTTTTAAATGCAAATCATGGAAATCTTCCTATTCATGGGTTTAGATTTAATAATCTTGCTTATTTTACCGACGTTAAAACCATTCCACAGCAAGAATTTTATAAATTAAGAGATTTAGATGTATTGGTTATTAATGCCTTAAGGATTGAAGAACATTATTCACATCTAAATTTAAATGATGCTTTAGAAATAATTTCTAAAATAAAACCAAAAAGAGCATATTTAACTCATATTAGTCATAAGTTAGGATTTCATGAGGATGTGCAAAAGGGATTGCCTGAGAATGTGTTTTTAGCTTATGATGGCCTTCAGGTTGAATGTGATTAATTTTTATTTAACCAATGAGTCATTTGTTCAAAATTCTCTGCATTTATTCCGTGAGCAGAATCAAACTCTAGGTATTTGTGACTGATTTTATTTTTTGACAACCATTTATCAGATTCTCTTCCAATTTCAATTGGGATAACCTGATCGTAAATACCATGGGAACAAAAAAAGTTGTGATCTGTGTAATCTTCCTTTTCATCATATTTTAATATTTCATATGGGATTTTACCACTTAAGCCGATTACTTTTTTGTATTTTTTAGGATAATTAATTGACAGGGTATATGAAATCATGCAACCTTGACTAAAACCTACTAGATAAATTTGATCGGAAATAAAATTATATTTTTCACACAAGTCTGTAGAAATAAATTCGTCTAATTGATTTACTGTTTTTAGGGCCTCTTCAGCATTCATCGTTAATCTCATATTATCGTCATACTGTAATGACCACCAACAATATGAATTATAATCTAATTTTATAGGTGCTTGAATTGAGATTATTAAATAGTCTGAATCCATAAAATTAGAAAATGAAAATAAATCAGATTTATTACTCCCATACCCATGAAACATTAATATAACCTTGGTATTCTGATTGTAGGATGAAGGCTTTTTTATATCATATTCTAAGGAAAAACTATTCATTTAATGAAATTTTTCCATTTGAGATTATCCCGTATACTATTCCTTTCAATGAAGTATTTTTAAATATTGAATTTTTTGAAATTGATAAAATATCCTTTTCATCAAAAACATAATTTGTTAGGGGGTTAAATAAGGTTAAGTCAGCTTGTGCTCCGATTTTAATACTTGTGTTTTCAATATTAAAAATCTTTTTTCCTCTAGTTAATATGTTTACAACAGTTTTTAAAGGAAAAATTTTGTTGAGAGCACCAAAGAAGGACTCTAATCCGATTGTTCCAAAATCAGCATTATCAAATTCTAAATTCTTTAATTCTATATTCAAAGGATTGTGATCGCTTGTAACAATGTCAATAGTACCATCTTTAACCGCCGCTATTAATTCATCTATATCACTTTGAGTTCTTAGCGGAGGTAATACTTTATATTTAGTGTCAAAGTTGTTAAGAGAGCTATCGTCAAAAAATAAGTTGTGAATACAAGTGCTACACGAAATATTTAAACCTTTCTTCTTAGCTTCCCTGATAAGTTTTACTGAGTTTGATGTTGAAATATAAGGTATATGTAAATTTCCACCTGTATATTCAAGAATTTTTATATCACGCATTATCTGAATTTCTTCTGCTATATTTGGAATACCTTTTAGGCCAAGCATTGTACTGCTCTTACTTTCATTCATAACTCCATTATTAGATATCTCATCATTTAGCGGAAAAGAAAATATGGGTGTATTAATATCTCTAGTATACAAAAGAGCTAATTTCAATAAATTTGGATTTCCAATCGGTTGTTTATAATCACCAAAACCTATAGCACCTGAGTTTTTCATTTCAAAAAGTTCTGCTAATTCAAAAAGTTCTGATTTTTTGGTTAATGCTCCAATAGGGTGTATGCTTACGGATGAGTTTTTTGAAGCTGATTTTAGAAATTCTATCTCAGTGTTTTTCTCTGTTACTGGAAATGTATTAGGTTGTAAACCTATTGAGGTAAAACCGGATCTTGAAGCAACATATAGTGTATTTGAAATATTACCTCTTTCTTCATAACCTGGCTCGCCAGTGCAAACACTATAATCAAACCACCCTGGAGAAATATGAAGGTTTGGTAAGTTAATTTCCTTAAGATTTTTAGGATTTTTGATATTTTCAGAAATATCAGATATTATTCCGTTTTGGACTAATATATCAACCTTTTTGTTATGAAATTCACTTTTCTTATCAAGTATTATAGCTGACTTTATTAGTGAATTCATTTATAAAATTTCAACAAAAATAATAAAATAAAGGTATATGTTTTTAATATTTCGCAGGCATTCCGTTAGTGGAAGAGTTTTTTATAAAATCTCTTAAATCATCATTGGATTTTTTTAGATCTTCTGACCTTAAATACATCATATGGCCACTTCTATAGCCTTCAAAATAAAACCTGTCTTTCATTTTACCACTAGGGTCAACTTGCCACATGGTATATTTTGCTTGAAAATAATTAGTAGCGCCATCATAATATCCAGACTGAATAAAAACTTTAAGAAATGGGTTTTGAGCCATAGCCTTTCTTAAATTTTCTCTTGTATTATCATTTTCTCTATCCCAAGGATGCACAGGTCCAAAAACATTATATTTTATATCAGTTTCAAATTTTAATTCATTTTTAACGTAGTAGTTTATTGCTGGAGTAAATGAATGATTCCATGAATTCAACTCAATGTTGGTGTCAGGACTTGATCCAGCTACTCTTTTATCAATTCCTCTATATCTTGAATCTAAGCGACCTACAGTTAACCCATTTTTATCTCTAAGTAACTCTTTCCAAAAATAATTATTAGGAATATCAAGGTTATTATTCATCACAAAATCTTTACTTAATCCAGAGTAGAATGAATATTTGTCAGCTATTTTATTTTTTTCACTGTCTGAAATAAATCCTCCTTTAGCTATAGCTGGTATTAGTTCATTTATGGTAAAATCCTCAACCTCAGGTAAAATTTCATATAAATCTTTTGATTGTAGCTTTTCGTTTAAAGCTTTGTGATACCATGCAGTTGCAGTATAATAGGGTAGATGCAAAGATGAGTTTACTGCATCACCCTCTTCAAATAATTTATAATCTGCAGGAGAAACCATTATAACACCATTTAAATACATCCAATGTCTATTTTGGAGCTCGTAGGAAAGTCCCATAACCCTTGTGCCTCCATAACTCTCACCAATAATGTATTTAGGAGATTCCCATCTGTTTTTTCTGGTGATAAAAGTGTTAATCCAGCTAGCTAAATATTTTATATCAGCGTTTATTCCAAAAAAAGTTTCTCTTTTTGGATAATTTCCATCATCATCGGCAATCATTCTTGAATATCCAGTATTAACAGGGCAAACAAAAACTATATCAGCAGTGTCTAAAATTGAATAAGGATTGCTTTTCATACCGTACGGTTGTGTAGGATACCCCTCGTCATCAATTTTTAGAACCCTTGGTCCAGTGTATCCAATATGCATCCATAGGGATCCTGATCCAGGACCTCCGTTAAATGAAATTATTATCGGTCTGTGAGTACTTTTNGTTTTTGAATCTTTTGCTAATTCTCTTTTGTAATAAGTATAAAATAAGCTAGCGATTGGTTTACCGTCATTATTCCAAACGGGTTGAGTTCCAGTCTCAGCTGTATATTTTATTTTTTCCCCTTTAATCAAAGTTTCATGTGTAGTCTTGACGATAGTATCAATAGGGATTGATATCTCCTGAGAGAAGAATAAACCTGTATTAAGAAGCGTGATTAATATATATTTTTTCATTTTGTGGTATTAATTATAACTAATTTAAAAATTAAAAATCATTTTTTTCAAAGACCCCAATCCCAAAAAGAGCAAAATCATATTTTACTGGATCTTTTTTATCAAAAGATCTTAGAACTTTATCCAATTCAACAACAGCTTTGTGGTCATTCTGATTTCTTTTTATTAATCCAAGTTTTCTGGCAACATTTCCCGAATGTACATCAAGTGGACATGATAAATATTTTGGATCAATTGAATCCCAAATTCCAAAATCTACCCCTTTATTATCTTTTCTTATCATCCATCTCAAGAACATATTTATCCTTTTTGATGCTGAGCCCTTCATCGGATCAGAGACGTGTTTTTTTGTTCTTTCAGTATGATCAATTTCAAAAAAAATTTTTTTAAACATATGAATAGAGTTATGTAACCTTTCATCCTTTATGTTTTCGGAAAAAATATTCTCCATTCCCCCATAATTTTTATAAATATGTTTAAGACTTGTAATAAATTGTGTAAAATCGAAACCATTGAATGTTCTATGAACAAAATTCAGTAAATTTTTTAAATCTTTCTCTGAATGATTAATAACAAAATTATATGGGTCGTTATCCAATAATTGCATCATTTTTTTTGAATTTGATATTATGGACTTTCTGTTTCCCCATGCGATAGACGATGTCAAAAAACCTGAAATCTCAATATCTTCTTTCTTTTTGAAAAGATGGGGGATTTTTATAGGATCATCTTCAATAAAGCTAGGATTATTGTATTGCTCAACCTTTAAATTTAAATAATCTTTTATGTGCACTTAAGGTCTATTTGATTTTTCCATCTTTAATCTCTAAAACCCTGTCTGATTTTTTTGCAAGTAATTTATTATGTGTCGCTATAATAAATGTATAGTTAAAATCTTTTCTTAAACTTAAAAATAATTCGTGAAGATTATTTGAAGCATTACTATCTAAGTTTCCAGATGGCTCATCGGCTAGTATTATACTTGGTTCGTTAATTAGTGCTCTAGCTACTGCAACCCTTTGTTTTTCACCTCCTGATAATTCATTTGGTTTATTTTTGGATCTATCACTTATTCCAAGATAATTCATGAGTTGGTTAGCTTTTGATTCAGCAATATTTTTTGGTGTCTTTTTTATAAAAGCAGGTATGCAAATATTTTCGATCACATTAAATTCAGGAAGTAGTTGGTGAAATTGAAAAATAAAACCTAACTCATGATTTCTAAAATTTGCTAATTGATTTTCAGTAAAATCAGAAATATCTTGATTTTTTAAAAGTAATTTAGAACCTTCTTTTTTATCATATTTATCAATTGTGCCAAGGATTTGTAAGAGAGTTGTTTTTCCTGCTCCTGAAGCTCCAACTAAACTTATAATTTCTCCTTTATCTACACGAAGGTTTATTCCTTTTAGAATGTGGTTATTTTCGTAGAATTTATGTATATTTTCGGCTACAATCATTAATCAAAAATAGTATATTAATTTAATTTATGAGTGTTATTGAAAGGGCATATTTTTCTGGTGGTTGCTTTTGGTGTACTGAAGCTATATATAAGCGTTTAAATGGTGTGTTAGGAGTTAAACCAGGATTTAGTGGTGGAAATATAAAAAATCCATCTTATAAAGAGGTTTGCACGGGGAGAACAGGTCATGCTGAAACAGTCGAAGTTGTCTATGATTCTAGTCAAATTGATTTCCAGCTTCTTTTGGAAGTGTTTTTTAAAACACATGATCCAACAACAATAAACAGACAAGGTAATGATATCGGAACACATTACAGATCGATAGTTTTTTACTCAAATTCAAAAGAGAGGGAGCTCGTGACAAATTATATTGACTTCCTTAATAATAAAATTTATGATAATAAAATAGTAACAGAAATTGTAGAGTTTGATAAATTTTATGAAGCAGAGAGTTATCACGAAAACTATTATGAACTAAATAAAACACAACCATACTGCGATTTAGTTATTACGCCTAAAGTGGAAAAATTTGAGAAGAATTTTAAAAATAAACTTACAAGAGATTAAAACCTAACACCCATTCTGGCAAGGAATTTTTTTATGAAATTCCAGAAAAAAGTAAATTCTCCAAAAATAAATGCAACAAAGACAAGAATAAATTTATAAACTACAGTAATTAATATTATTCTTAATGTCCAGTATAGAAATACATTTAAATTTTCGGTTGTAATTCCAAATGCATCACATATNGGATGTGTTACCCAAGCAGCAGTTGAACCAGTTATACCAAAAACAACAAATATTTTTAAGATTTGAAAATTTGAGTTTATACCCCATCTAACTTTTAATTTTTCTATCATTTTATAATTTATAAATATTAATAATCTGATCTGCAAGTTCAATGCCAATTCTATTTTGGGCTTCATTTGTAGCTGCACCAATATGAGGAGTTAGCGATATATTTTGGTTCATTAAAATTTTAATACTTGGTGTAGCTTATAAAGCTAATATTGACGATATAAGGGAGTCTCCGGCTTTAAGAATAGCTAACATATTGAAAAAAAAAGGATATAATTTTGATTATTC
>FUFK010041531.1_pt1 | contig 37646 bp, 61 predicted proteins | sample 1021851 | NCBI WGS metagenome assembly FUFK01 (sample SAMEA51879418, study PRJEB19060) | metagenome | reverse complement strand
TCAGTATCTGTTAGATAGTGGTTAATTGTATAACCATCTGGTAGCATACCCATGTTTCTGAGTGCGTTGATATCATTGTCAGATGTACCGACTCTGAGGGTAGAATTTAATATTCTATCAGCTACAAATTGAATGTTTACTGGGATAATTAATTTTCTTCCCTGCATTGCAATTTTTAGTCCTCTTTCATCAATAAAACCTGCAATATCAATCATTGCTTGCTCTAATGAGGTTTCGTTTAAATCTGCGTCTGTTGAACTTCTGTTTGAGAAGTTGCCACCTAAAGCAGTTGGGTGTGCAGTGTTTACTAATGAAACACCATCGCCACCTGCAGTAGTGAACGCATTATTTAAGATGTTAGCAGCCTTGACTTGCTTAGTGTAAGCCATGGATCTTGCTAGTGATCTTGTGTAACGAGCAGATAAAGTGTCATACAAATTATCTTCGACAGCTTCCTCAGTTAAACTGAATGCAAGTGCAACAGTTTCGTGAGTATATCTAGCTGTAAAGCTCTCAGTCGCTGTATCAAATTGTACAGCAGCACCTTCTTGCTTTACTGCAGCTTCGCCGAAGCCCATAAGCATTACTTCTTCTTCAAATGCTCTATCGCTTGTTTCTTGGTCAAAGATCTCAGCATGTTCATTCTCATAACGAGAATATTCCATACCNAACAGGGCGTTTAAGCCAGGTTCCAGTTCTTTGGCCAGTTGTGCTCTATTAATAGCCATAGTCTAGTCCTCCTTATACGCCTGCTGTTCCAGTGTGAGATCCTAACTGATGATTATTAATCTTTACAACTAAGACACTGTTATTAGCAGTGGCATCGTTGCTCGGAGTATCATAAAAATCAATTAGTCTGACCTGTAACGCAGCAGTTGTGTTTTTTGTGCTTGAATCAATTTCAACACCAGACATACCAGTTGTGGTGCTTCCAGTGCCGAAAACTAAATCAGCGTTTAAGTTTAGGTCTGCCGCCACAAGATTAGAACCATCTGAATCTTGTTGTGCTATGAACAGTTGATCTGGATCATCTGCTACAAAAGCAATCGCATCTCCTGGAGATAACGATGCAGGAAAGTGATTTCTGAACGTCGGTTTGCTTGTAGTTGGATCTGTATAGAAACAACCCATAAATACACCACATGATGCATCACCTGCAGTAGCTACTTCAACTGTTCCGTCATTTTTGTATTTGACGGGGTCGCCAGTGAAGATCGCAGTACCTTGGTTATCAGCAATAGAGTATTTAGTAGTTCCAGTTGTTCCGCCAGGGGCTGAACCTACTTTAGCAATTGGACGTAAACCGAAAGCGGCATCTATATTAGCCATATCAGTCTCCTTTTACTTATTTAGAGACATTAATCTAACCATTAGACTTTTTGCCCCCAAATGTTACTCTGCTTTGCCTTTCTTGATGAATAGGCATNGCNGGGTGCTCTTCCTTATGTAAATCGTTTTCTACNGATTNTGTTTGTTCTACNGTNTTNCCAGCAAAATAGGCATCCCTATCTTCCTTGACTTCNATNGGACANCGCATCAGTATTAAACCTCCAACTCCNATNACACCTTTCCANTTNCCATCNNNAATAGNTGGTAANTCTATCCTNTCNGGATATTCACTNGCCATAACTGGTTCATAACCGCTTCGTAGTCTACCCATGACGTTTTTATCGTCTTGTTCACCACGATATTCAGCTCTGATCCACCTATGGTGAAAACCTTCAGGTGGCTCGGGTGCATCTAAATTGGATGGAGGTACCCATCCTCTAGGTCGAGCTTTTTTATCTCGGGTCTCGAGCTTGCGTGAGGTTTTGTTTATTTTAGTTTCAGTCATTTACGCCTCCTTCACGTGTTTTGCGTACTCTTCAAGTGGCACACCAAGTTTTTTTGCAATAGCTACCTGTGAGGGTGTGAGTTTCACAGTGCGGCGTCCAGATTTTGTCGATCTATTAGCAGAGGCAACCGTCTGAACAACACGATTGCTCTTGTTTGAATCCTCAAACTTTTGAGGAAAATTGTTACGCATTTGTGCGTCTAAACTCTTATAATATTCTTCTGAGTTAGGATCAAGTCCTTCTTGCTCAATAAGTCTTTTGTGTATACCAAATGCTGCATAAGTCATTACTTCATCCTTACCAAACCACTCGTTGTCCTCTGCCCATTGTTCTGCTCTAGGATCAGGTTTTTTGTACTCTGGTTTTTCAGGNGCCTTAATTTCTTCTTTAGTTTCTGCACCTTTTTCAAGCAACTTCTCAGCTTCTTTTAATCTTTGTTGGTCAATTGCAATTTGTGCTAATTGCTCCTGAGCTTTTACTACTGCATCATTATCTTTTGCATTTAATGCCTTTTTTAAATTATCTTTGATTACATCTGCTTGAGTATTTACTCTTTCCTTAAATTCTGCAGTGTAACCTGTATCAAGTTCTTTTACTTTTTTCTCAAAATCTTCGTTTTGCTTTTTAATTTTTTCAGCGTATTCAATTGCAGCTTGTTCTCTTCTCTCTGCCTCACGCATTTTTTTCGTAAGTTTATCTATTCTTCTTTTTACAGATACAGAATAATCATCTAGTTCGTCTTCAGATTTATTATCCTTTTCTGATTCTTGAACCTCAACTGCTGGAGAATCTGATACCTCCTCTTCTTTTTTTTCTTCTTTTAATTCTATCTCAACAGATTCGCCTGAAGTATCAATTGGCACCATCTTGTCTTGATCTGATTGTGTAGTTGTTTGCATGGTCTTCTCCACGTTACATTATGTTTGCTGGCAGTATATCTCTAGGATCATCAACAACTGCCAAAATTTCATCATCATTGATAATCCTTAACTCACCACCGTCAATACGAATACGTGATCCTGCATATCTAGTGATAAGAACCCAATCACCCTCTTTACACCAAGGGCCAGTTGGAAATTTTTCTTTATCTTTGTAACACTCCGGTCCTGTTTTTAAAACTTTACAAATATTTGTGGTAACTTGTGATTGCTCTACTGTTTCATCAGTAAGGATTAAGCCACCTTTAGTTTTACTTTCAAGTTTAAGTGGAAATAAAACTATTCTCCATCCAACAGGATTTGGAACTTTTTCTAGTTCATCTTTCTTTTTTTCTGCTTGCGCACCATCCCATACATGTTTTGGTACAATTAGTTTTGGTTTAGTCATTTTCTAGCTCCGTTTTCTTAAGCAGGTCCGTGAGTTCCTGTTCTTCTTGTTTAAGTGCCGCTAATTTACCTGTTAAGTATTTATAGTCCGCCCAGTCTTTAGCAAGCCCATTTAGTATAGACTCTTCTACTTGCTGTTGTCTAGCAATTAAATCTTTTTTATATGCTGTAAAGAAATTTTCTAGCCGCATGATTTCATAAGGTCAGCTAATTTTTTGCAGCGATTTGGAGTTTGTTTATTCCATCTTGAGTCAAGCATTTCGTAACTTGCACCAATAAAATTAGCTTCCTGCAGGGCTTTCCACATATTCTTAAACTTAGACACCCCTGACTGTCCTAGTTGAAAGCACATCTCCGATAAGACGTGTTGAGCTGTTTCTGGTAAATCTTTTATACCATTTTGATCCATTAATTGTTTTGCTTGAGCTATAGCTCTGCTTAAATCTTTATCAAATACTGCTTGTAATTCTTCTTCGGTGTATTCTTTATCAGCAACAAAATTATCTGCTGGGACAACCTTATGACCCCACCCAATGGTATCGAATCCTTCGGTATCTTGATATATTTTGTTTCTAAAACCTTCACTTAATTTAACTGATTTTGATAATTCTTCGTAACTCATTATTTCTTTTTAAACATTCCTATTGCACTAGATCCTGCCTTGATGCCAAAGCTTGCTGAAATCGCAATATATAACAAATTATGATAATACGACGGTAGGTCTTGCAAGGCAATAAACCCTTGATGAACATGTTCTTGTAATGGCGTGAATACTAAAACTGCTGGAAGTAGTAGTACAATTAATGCTACCTCATCTTTCCAGCTTCCTTTCATTTGGTCAACTGCACTTTGCTCCCATGCAACTTTACCGGCTATCTGGTCTTCTTTAAGTTTCTGAGTTGCTTTAATAGTTGTAAGTTTTAATTCTTGTTTTGCTTTTTTAGTTTCTACAAAACCCTTGACGCCATCTGCGACGACGCCAAGTAAGGGCTTTGCTAATAATTGCCAAACCATTAAGTTAGATTGCTCCTATGATTACGATTACGATTATAGCTACTATAGCAGCTTTTATCCAATCCTTCATTTTCCAGTCAGACCATTCTTTTAAATGATCGACNAAGTCTCTTAGTAAGTTCATAGAACCTCCTTTTTTCTNAAAGGTTTTATTACTTTACACCCTTAAAAGCAACTTTTTTGATTTGAACGTTGCTTGTCTGCCCTTTTGGACCAGCACCTTTGTTTTGTTTTTCAACAAAAGGTGAGTACACAATAGCTGCATCGGATGAAACTTTCATATTAGGAAAAGGGTTTTTTTGCTTAACCACTTCTACTTTTGTTTTTTTAAAATTCATTAGTAACCTCTCTTTGCAATGCCAAAACCACGAATGGCAATTCTTTTCTTTATAGCAGATTTCTTTTTCACCTCGCCACCTTTTTTATATTTGCTAGCTAAATCTTTGTCTATTTTTTGTTGAACTTCTTCTGGTAGTTTAGAAAAACCTTTGAATTTGTTTGGAACTTCTCCATCAGTTTTTGCATCACCACCCTCGTTAAATTTTTTTACAACTCCGCCATCTTTTTTTCCCATTGGATTAGCTTTATTTTTAGCTCTTATTCTTCTTAATTTTTCAGCAAGCATGATTGCTTTATCTTGATCGGACATTGTTTTTTTAGGATTTTCTTGATCAAATTCCATAGCAAAAACTCTACTTACCATTTTAGCTATATCATCAAATGAGGTTTTTTCCATTGCCTTACTTACAGCATCAGGATCTGCCATGTTTAGAAGTTTAATTTCTGCTTTATTTAAGTTACCTTTAATTTTGCTTAAATCCGTTTTTTCATTCATGACTAATGTATAGTAGGTTTTAGTAGATTTAGCAAGTCCCTAGAGTTATGATTCATAATTTCATCATATTCTTTCTCTGAAAGGTTATCATGATAAAGCATTTTAGCTACTGCCATCATAGCACCTGCTAAAAGCACATGATCTTCAGACGAATTAGTGTTTTTATCCGCCATTTGCATCAAAGAATTAAAATAATTGCTTATTTTTTCTGTTGGAGTCATCATAATATAAATATTAGACTGATAATTTGATTTTACAACTTACTTTTTACGTTTTTTTGTAATTCCTGCCTGATTTAAAGCAATAGCAAGTGCTTGTTTACGATTTGTTACCTTTTTTTTCGATTTTCCTATGTTTAATTTCTTTTTTTTGAACTCTTTCATGACTTTACTAACCTTTTTTTCAGCAACACCACCTTTTTTTAATCCTTGTGCACGTAATCTTGCTGTAGCTTCTGTCAAACCACCACCTTTAAAACCTTTTATTGATGAAAATTGTGGAACTCTGACTCCTGCTTGTAAAAGTTTTCTAATATCTTTTGGATCTATTGATTTTTTGTTAGCTTTTAGTTGTCTTCTAAGTTTTCTTATCTCTGCTGCTGATAATTTCATAATTTTATGACCCCCTGTTTTTTGCCATATTAACATTTGCTCTTAATTGAGCAATCGCTTCTTGCGAATCAATCTTATCTTTAGCTAAATTCTCTGTTTGATTTACTTTTTGTTTTTCTAAGTCTAATCTTTCTTGATCATTTAGGGCTCTTCTATTTATTTCTGCTTCTTGTATATCAAGATCACGTTTTTTAAGATCTAGTAGTGGATCTGTTTGATTAGATTCTAAGTATTCTTGTTCTTCTGCTACCATTTCTTCTGTTTTTTGTGCAACTAAAGCAGCAATTTCTTTTTCATTTTGAATTTGGAATTGTTGAGCTAGCTCTGGCGGTATTTGACCACCAAACTTTTCAGCTTGTTCTTGTATTATTGGAGCATTTTTCACTTCAATTTCTTCTCTTGCCGCTTGTGAAATATGCTCGGATACATGAGACTGTAAAATGATTAATACTTGTGGATTATTTTTTACTAAAAACGATGACATGAATGCCCTGTGAGCATTGATATGGGCCGTGTGATCTTGACCAGGGAAAACTCTTAGTGTTTGACCACGTAATGATAGTGAATTTTCTTGTCCAGGGTCCGTGGGCCTTGGTTCTTGAGGCGCAGGTAAAATAGTATCGATACCGTCAACACCTAACGCCATATACATTCTTCGATATGCTTCGTAAATGTTATGTATTTCTGGATTAGATTGAGCTAATTGTAATTGTGTTTGAGCCAACGAAATACGTTGAGTCATGGAAAAAATATTTGGATCACTTACAGGTATTACATCTACACGTTCATCGAAATCTAAAACTTTAATTTGTCTATTACCACCACGAACAGAGTATGGATAACTAGGTGGTAAGTATTCTGAGAACACTCTTGCTAATATTTTAAACTCGATATGTTGTGCATAATACAATCTTTTGTGTATACTTGACATGACCCGTGAACCACGCTCCAATAATGCCATAGTTGTACCAACAGGATTTGCTTGTGAACCTTCACCAATCTTTTGATCAGCAATAGAAGCGAACTCTCTACCACTTTGTACGACAAATCCTAATAGTTGAAATAATGTTGCATCAGGACCCTTGTAAGGTAGTGGCATTAATCCCTCTCGTATAGCACCTCCTGGTGCATCAACGTCTCTAAATTCACCTGGCTGTAATGGTTGATCATCATCCCTGATACGTAAACCACGTGCCTTGAACCCCGCAGGTAAATTAGATAATGTTCCTGCATCAATTAGTTGACGTAATGCTGCTGTAGCAGTTCGAGATAAACCACCTAACATGTGTATTAAACCAAAGCCATAAAACCCAAGCCCGGGGAGGAATTTAAAGTGAACAAAATATGATATTTTTTGTTTGCTTGGGTCTGTTGGCTTATAGTTTCTGTACACTGACAGAACTTCACCTGAGTTTTCGTCAATCGTAATGATGTAAGGTAACTTTATACCTGTTTGATTACCAGTTTGATCGACATCCTCAAAACCTTCTATATCGCATTCAGCGTGAAACTCTATTAAATTAAATTCATAATCATCATAACTGTTTTCTACTCCTTCAAGATTATTCATTTTTTCTTGTACAGGAGACTCTTCGGAAATACCTGGTTTTAATTCAATGTCTCTATAAAAACCTGATACCTGTTTTTTTCGTAAATCATTTTCTGACATTTTTAAAACGTGTGCAATTCTTTCTGCACTTTGTAAATCAGTAGCATTGTAAGGCACTACTAATAAATCACTTGGAATAAACTTTGATACAGCTCTATTTAAACTTGCATCATAATAAACTTTTTTAAACGCAGATCCTGCTAAGGGTAAATGAAATAATAGTTGATCCATTTCAGGATCATATTCTTGCATCACATTTGTGATTTGATAATTCATAAAATCTTTAACACGTTCTGCTTGCTGTTCTTTATCAGGAGACGCCTCTCCAACGATACTTACATCTACAGGACCTTTAGCTGGTAACATTTCTCTATATGCATGAGCTTGAAATTGTGTAACAGACTCAGCTAATAGTGGATGAGTTACACCACTTGCTCCTTGAAATGGTTGAGATCTTTCATCATACTTAAACCCAAGTAAGTCTAAACCTTTAGCGTAGCCTTCTTCCCATTCTTTACGAGAAGCTTTATCATCCTCAAAATCTCCTAAAAGTTTATTTGATATTCTTTTAAGTTCATCTTCTGAGATAAAATCTGCTAAATTAGAATAAAAATCCATTTGTGGTGGTTGTTGTGGTGCATTTAATATTGCCCCACCATCATCTGTCATTACGACATCTATCGGTTGTTCATCACCCACATTTACTGTTACCTCTTCTGCTTCAATCGGCGCAGAAGTCGGATCTAACCTTTTATCAACTGCCATTAGTTCATCCTATTCATTAAAAGATTCATCAGCATATTTTCTCCTTGTACCATTTTTTGTGCGGCAGGTTCAATAATTTCTTCTTCAACAAAAGGTAAAGCAACATCTTTTACATTTTTTCCTGCTTCAATCAACATCGGTAAATCCATCGCAAAACCAATACCTCCTGTTGTTGCACCAAAAGCACCTTTACTTACAAGCGAAGCCACAGCTGCCAAAGCAGCCTTTGCTTTTGTCGGGTTAGTTTTAAACAATTTATCTATTTGAGATAAAGCGAAATCAAGATTTAATTGTTGAGCTTTGTTCAAAGTATTTTTAGCTGTCTCTCTAATTTGCGTATATATTTTTGATTGTGTCTTTGGTTTGTCTACTCCAGTTGCTGATCCTTTTGTCTCAAATACAAAATCAAAATTCTTAGCAAGATATTTATTTTCAAATGCTTTTGAAATTTTAGGTATTCCATTTTTACCAATAGTGATTACGTTTTTGTATTTTGGATTAACAATTAACTTATTGCCTTTTTTTGTTACACCTTTTGACAAAATATCTTTTCTCATTTGCTCAGCGTATTCAGTTAAAAAGCCTGAACTTTTTACTAATTTGATTTGATCATCTGTAAGTCCTTTAAGTGCCGTGGTACGATATTTTTTCATCGCTTTATTGTAACCATCAAAATCGTCAAGATAGTCATTTATGTTGGGAACATTTTTTATTGCATTAATCTGCGCTGTTTTTATGCCGCCTTTTTCAAATACTTCAAACAAACCAGGACCCATTTGACGTTTGACATCTGATTTTGAAATAATGTTTTTAATTCTTGAGGTGTCTCTTTCAACTATCGTATCATCGGCAGTATTAAGTGCATCAATAACACTTCCCATAGTTTGTGTAGACGATCCTAATTTTGGTTTGTTTTTTAATTTTTCTACCATCTGACCTAGTAAAGCATCTCCACCATTACTTAAATTTACTATGCCTCCATCTGCTTTAGTAATTTTAGGTTTTGGATATAGAATTTTCATTATTTCATCATATTCTTTTTTTGTGATGTCTCCTCTTTCCAATTGTGTGTCAGCAACATTTTTACCTATTTGTAAAAACATGTCTGATATACTTATTGGTTGTCCTATTCTGTCATCACTAGCCATTAATAATATTCCCTCATGTACTGCATTTCCCGTGGTTCGTCTTCATAGTCACTAGGTAAATTAATAAAGTTACCTTGACGAAAACGCATAACCGCTTGAGTCATGCTGTCAACTAAATCATCATGCTCACCATAAGGGAAAGCTGCGCATTCTTCAATCATTTCTTCTGCCCACCGTTCATTTGGATAATATACCTTACCAGCTTCAAATATAGGTGCTACTGAGTTTACACGAACATGCTTATCGTTTCCTCTACTTGGTGAAAAATTTACGACAGGGACTCCTAGCTGACGTAATTCTTGAGTTAGGGGGGTGCCACTGGCTTTGGCTTCAACTATCACTGTTTCTGGTTCCCAGTACTTATATTGCTCTAATGCAATTTTTTTTAATTCAGGGAAATCCCACCTCCCTTTTTTGACATCAACGAGAATTAGGTGTGCCCCCTTGTTCGGAGGATAGAAAACACCCCATGTTGAGATCGCAGAAAAGTCCGCTGTTTCCTTCCTACTAAAAGCGGTATCATAGCTTTGAATAACATGAACCATTTCTGGTATGTCTTCTTTCTCCCATTCCTGCCACCATTCTCTTTTGATAATACTACCCTCTTCTGATGTGGGATTCTGTTGCCATTGTGCTTGCCACTTTGATTCGGACAAAGATGCTTTTACTGCTTCAAGTTCCTCTAACTTCCAATAGTTAGGCCATACTGGTTTTTCACTTGGCAGGATAGCTGGAAACTCTACAACTTCCCATTGATCAGCTTTTGGTTCTGATTGTGCACGAAGCAAGTTACCTGTAAGATCTTTCGTGGACCAACGTGTCATAACAATGACGATAGCACCACCAGGTTGCAAACGTTGTCGAGGACCTGATGTATACCACTCGTAAGCTGAATCCATAGCCGTTTCACTCAATGCATCTTGCTCGGAATGTGGATCATCTATAATTAATAAATCTGCACCACGCCCGGTTATCGCACCACCGATCCCTGCTGCATAATACTCTCCTCCTTGATTAGTTTCCCATCTTCCTGCAGCTTTAGAATCCGCTGCAATTTTACATTCATCAAAGACTTGAGCAAACTCGCTAGTATCCACAAGATTTTTCATCTTACGTCCGAACCTTACTGCTAGTTCTCCTGTGTGTGTAGTTTGAATAATTTTTAATTTTGGATTTTTTCCTACCATCCATGCAGGAAACAAATAGGAGGCAAATTCTGATTTAGTGTGTCGGGGTGGCATATTTACGATTAATCTCTTAATCTTGCCATTGGCAATATCTTCAAATTTCTTTGCTATTTTGCGGTGATGTTCTCCCTCAATAAATTCTGGCCAAACATGTTTGACAAAAGGTATGAACCTCTTTTCTGCTAAATTTAACTTTCTTAAGTGTTCTTTAATTAAATCTTCTTGAAGCTGGACTTCCGTTTTGTTTATCATGGTGTTCTATGTATCAAACAGGGGGCGCAGTGTAAATTATTTTGCGTGGCTCGGTTTAGGGGGGTGGGGGTAAATTGTAAATGGATTTTGTTTTTTGGTTTGGTTTTAAGTACCTAGGGCCACGGATCATGGCCCTAGGAAAAAGATAATTTATTTTTTCTTGTCGTATACTTTTTTAATTTTAATAATAAAATCTTGGATTGTCATTGTTGGATTTTCTTTAGCTTCTTCTCCTAATCCATCAATAATAATAGATGCTTGTTTTAAAATATCGTCAGCACCTCTTACGCCCTCAATATCTGCTTTAGGATTTTGAAAAACCATCTTAGCCATGTTAAGCGCTGCCCACCAACTTGGAACAATGCTAATTCTTCTTGTTGTTCCTGTTTGTTCTGTTTTTATTTTTGCCATTGTTTTATCCTTTCTATTAATATGGGATTAATCTTATATTATCATGAATGAAAAAGCAAATATAAGAATAATAAATATTAAAATATATATTGTTTCTTTTTGTCTTTTATTCATTTTCAAATTTTAAGTTTGTGTGAATTAAATTAGATTTATTAATATTTTCAAGTATCTCTTTTCTAATTTGTTTTTTCAATTCTTCTGAAAAGTTGCCTTGAACTAATTCAAGTTTTTCAGTTGTGTAATCACTCCAAATATCAACCATTACTCTATAATTAAAATCTATATTCATTTTTATTTATCCTTTCTAAAATAATTCAAGTTGTTGTGGGTTTGGTTCTTGGTTCGTGGTCATTGGTTCACGTTCCAAAAAATTAAAAGTTTTATTTTTCTTATCGAATAAAGCACGTTTAATTATTTTATTATCAACGTAAAATCTAAATTCAAATAAGTCCTTTTCTATTTCTCTTTTTGTTGTTGTGTGGTTTACAAAGTGATTTGAATATTTAGCACTTGAACCAACGTTCACATTGACGTTGCAAGTATCTTTAGCGCCCCAGCTTTTCGAACTGCCATAAATACACGCTTCCACATTATTCCAAATTGGGTATGAATAAGCCATAATTTTATCCTTTCTAATTAATAGCCCACTTTATCCCATATTATAGAATTAATCAAATAATTTAAGTAATTCTTGGTACTTGGTTCGAGGTTCAAGAACCATGAAACACGGACAATTGAAGCCATTTTTGGCCAATTTTAGCGTTTTTTCATTGTCATATACTTTTATAAGCCCATCTTTGACCCTTTTAACTATAATATAAGTGCGAATTCCTAATAAATATCTTTTATAATGCCATGCAATTTGAAAAGAAGATAAGTTAACTTTATTTAGTTTTATACACTTTAATTCAATCCAAATTTCTTTTTTATTATAAACGGCTGTAAGGTCGGGTGTACCTTGTCCAATCCTATTTTCTATCCTTTCAAAATAAACATTGGACAAGTTTTTTTTAATTTCTTGATAAAATTTAGCTTCCAATTTTTGCTTTTATTCTTTCACCTATTGTTGCTAATTTTTTTATTCTTTTAATTTCTTTGTCTTTTTGTTTTTCAGTTAATTTACCATCTAAAAGATCATTAACAAAATTTAAAGTTCTTAAATCCATTTTATCAATTGCTTCATTATTAATTGCATTTTCAAAAGCATTTTTAACTTTAATCATTTTTTATCCTTTCTTATTTACCATATCTAACCATATTTCATGATCTTCTAATAGTTTTCTATCTTCTTGATCTAGCATAATTGCTAGATCAATTTTATCTTGTAATACTTGTTTAGCTTCTTCTAAATCTTGATCGCTAGGTTGATTGTCTAAAAAAGACCTTAGCAATTTATGACTAGAAAAATTTTCTATCCAAGTTTTTAACTCTTCAATTGACAAAGATTTAAACCAATTTTTCATGCTAAATTCCTTTTTTAGCAATTTCAAAAAACTTGCTTTCTAAATCATTACTAATTCTTTCAATATTTAATAAATTTTGCATTTCTAAAACATCTTTATTATTAATTATTGATAGTCTAACAATATTAGCTTCTTTATTTAGAATTTCTATTACAGTTCTAATATCGCTTAATTCTTCATTTTTCATAATTTATCCTTTCTATTTCACGTGAAAGACTATCCCATAAATATGAGATAGTCAATATAATTATGTAATTATTTTTTAGTTAATTGTAATGCTTCTTCACGCTTAAAACCAATTCCTAAAGTGCCTTTCATTATAGCATCTAATCGGTTTAACATATCTTTAGAGCTACCCTCTTCAAATAAAACGTCATTCATGCAATCCCTAATATGATCTAATTTATTTAATTCTTTAAATTCTTTCATAGTTTTGCATTTTTCATCTGTCATTGTATTAACAATTTCATTAAAGCAATCTTCAATTTGTGAACCTGTAAAAGAATTTCTGCTATTAGGTAAATGATAATTGGTACAACCTTGCTTTTTGAAAACATCTACAAGTTTTTGTGTTTTCTCCCTGCTTTCTTGATACAATTTTTCTTTCGCCTTATCATATTCCTGCTCAAGTTTTGTAAACCTTTCCTCTACATTTTCAAAATATGATTTATAAGTATCAATTTTTAAAACTGACCTTATTTTTTTGGCAACAACCTCAGATACCTCATCTTTCTTAGATTGTAATTCCATTGATTTAATTTTCTTGATTGGATCAATTAAAGAATATATTTTGTTTCTGTAATGATCTATTTGATATTGTCTTAATTGCATAATTTTATCCTTTCTTAATATTATTCTTAATTAAATAATATAATATCCCATAAACATACTATTTATACAATGTCAAGCTATTTATTTTAATATTTTTTGTTGGGAAAATCAAAAATATGCCCATAATATATATATGAAGATGTTAATTTTATAAAAAAGTTAACGATATAATAAATAAGAGAAAGAAGAAAAAAATGACTTTCGAAGAAAAAAGACAAATTATTGAAGAACTACTTAAAATTCAAAAAGGTAAACACCTTATTGATATTAGAAAAGATGAAATTGAATTATTGGCAACATTAAAAGCTAGTAGTCAAGAAAACATCAAAAGAATTATTAAAGAGTGTCGAGATACGCAAGACCCTTATTTAATAGTTTTAGCTAATCACATAGAGCGATTTTATATCGCTCAAATGGTTGAAGAATTAGACAAAGAACAATTTGAGAAAGAATTAGATGAAAAAGAAAGTATTGAAAGATCTAGCACTAGACATTAGAGCTAATAAAGTTTTTACATCATGGCAAGTACCTCAGAAACAATATTTGCCATTGATTTTTATGCCTATTGCTCTTGGTGGTTTTAAAAAAAGTTGGGTATTTTTTTATTCGTATTTTGACAATCAAGTACAACACCCAAGATCAGTAAGTGGTTATCCTATTTTTTCTACAGTTGGTGGTCTTAATAAAAAAGATATGTTGGAACTACATAAAATTTTATGCCATCTTGAAGAAAAAGAGAAAGAAGCAATCAATGATTATTAAGTATTATGTATGGTCTCATAGTCCGTGAGTTCTTGTGCTAAATCTTCCATCTCCCAATCATTGATATTTTTATCTTTAATTTTTTCATAAAAATTTTTTACAGTTTTCATTATTTCTGTATTTTCATTATGGTCAATTTTATTTCTTAAATGCCATTTACCGAGACAAGATAAATGATTTCTTAATTTTACAGTAAAATAAACGTAAGGGTCTTTAGAGACTTTGACTCTACTATAACCTTTATGACCAAGATACAAACTTGAATAATAATTATCTTTAATATAAGGTTGTTTAAATTTTTTCATAAATTTACTCCTAACAGGGTAGTCGAAAAGGATTTAACGACTACCCTTTTTGATAGTTCACAACTAACAATTCCAGTTCTTCAGCATTGCGGGATTACTGTATCGCCCTTAATTACTAGAAAGTGTACATAAAACCTGCTCATTGGTCTTTCTAGTTAAGGTTAGCATATTTTATACTCACGATGTTAATTCATCGAGACAGGTACATTTTTACAGCCGTTAGCCTGTATTGTCGTTAGAGATTTTATATTTCCTAATTAAAGGATTGCTCTTATGACTTTTCATTGTCGGCAACTAACCTTAAACACCATATAAGCATTAAAAAAAATAATACAAGTATATTCTTGCATTAAATCCCATTTAATATTATATAACTATTGTGATACTGTGAAAGTGTATAAAACCGACACCGACTAGCGTTCCGATAAGTGCTTTAAAAAGGGAGGTCAGTATCACAAAGAAAGAAGAGGTATTTTATGAAAGTAAAAGATTTTGTAAAATTATTACAACAAGAAAACCAAGAACTTGAAATTGTTTTTTGGAATGAATTAATGGACGATAATCATTGGGGTTGTATTTTAAGCACCGATGACGTTAACAAAAGAGAGTTATGTATTTGTCCAACTATTGAAGAGGGAGAATGGAGATATAATGAATAAAGAAAATATGACAGCTAAAGAATTTTTACAAGTATTGAGTGGTATTTGTAAAACAAATAGAAAAATTGAAGATTGGTCAGATAAATCACCAGAAGATGAATTTGGTATTCTTGCTGATATGATAGACAATTTTTTGCAATATGATCATAATGAAAGTGAGGTTAAAAATGATTAGAAAATTATTTAGAATTTTTAAAAAGCCAAAACCAACTTTAATTTGGTTACATATAGAACAAAGACAATACTATGGTGTTATTGGTTGGTTAGCTAATGACAGAAAAACATTTGTAAAAGGTGAAGATAATTTTCACAGGTTAGGTATGAGATGAATAATAATGATAGAGCAAATAAAGTAAAAAGACTTTTAGGGTTGATTAAAGACAGTAATAAAGCAAGAGATGATAAAAAACATTATTATAGAGTTGCTGATGTTATCTGCGATCTAAAACATTACTGTGATAAATTTAAAATAGATTATAATAATGAATTAGAAATGGCTAATATTTATTATGATGATGAAAGGAAAACAACATGAAAAAATTTAAACAAGTAGAACATCTATCTATTATAAGAACCTATTACGTAGATGCTAAAGACGAAACAGAAGCTGAAGAAATGATCCAAAACGGAGATGTTGAGGTCATAAAAGAAGATGAAACATTAAAAGTTTATAGTTGTGATGGAATAGAGGAGGTAAAATAATGCCAAAATTTACAGTGATACAAACTTATAAAATGCAAGACATCTGGAAAAATGTTGAGGCAAAAAATAAGGAAGAAGCAATTGACATTTGTATGGGTGGTCGAGATGTTGATGAAAACAATTCAGATTATACGAATGAAATTATTGATGTTCTTACAGAAGAAGCTCAATATACTAAATATAAATAGGAGAAAGTTATGCATATAGATAAATTTGTGATTAATAACATTGGTACAAAGTGGACTAATGGTAAAAATAAAAAGAATCAGTTGCTATGTAAACTTGAAAGTGATGATGGCATTGATTTAAAAAAGTTAGTGCCTTTAATTGAACAATGGCATGAAACTATTAATGGTGAATGGGCAACAAGAGACATTGAATTAACAATAAATGTCAAAGAAAATGAAAGGGATTAGATGTTAATTTTATTAATGATGTGGAAAATTTTATTATATTTTTTAATAATGACTATTTTACTTCTTCTATGAGTTCATACTCGGCATTTACAATATTATTATCCCGTATCTCTTTTAACTTTGATTCAAGTTCTTTCCTGGTCATGTTATCAAGAGATGCGGTTACTACCTCTTTTCTATCAACATAAAACCCCGCTAATTGACCTCTTCTATATTCAGCAACAACAGCTGGTCCAATCTGTCCATTTTCAACAGCTTTTTCTCTTAACCTAGCCAGTTCTCTTGAATGTCTCACAACATCTACTTTGGTAGCTTCTGCATATTCTCTTTGTAAATTTTCAATTGCCTCAACTACTTTAGGATAATATTTAGGATTACGAAGATTACAAGCTGCTGCGGTTGCACTTTTTTCTGAATAACCGGCTTGTTTTGCACATTCAGTAGGTGTTAATCTACCATTTTCTGCACAAAAGATCTCAACAAAAGCTTTTTGTTTTGGACTCAAACCATCTCTTATTTTTGGCATAATATCCTAATTATATGTATTTTTTAAAAAAGGTATAGTTATATTTTACCCTACTTATTTACTAAAATCTTAATATGGTTTTAAATATCCCAATAGTGTAACATATATAAAATGGTGATGTTACATAGATGTTACATAAAAAGATAAAAAATTCAATAATTTAGTGTATTGTAACACTGTAACGTGTGTAACAGGGGGGTAATGAGTAATTTAAAATTGGTTAGGGATAAAATAATCTATACTTATTAAAAAAGGGAGGTGGTCAACCCTCCCTTTGCACACATTGATGATTTAACAGAGACATTACGTTTTATGGGATTCGAGGCCCTGAACCATCTACGTCTGAGACACGACTTGTGTGTTTAGCCATCGGAATTTCCCTCTATCCCAACTTTAAAAGGGTGGTTCACCCTTAAACTCTTTAACTTTACTTGGCATAAATTTTGTAGTTTTTAAATCCTTCCGGATCAAGTGGCGGTCCATAATAGAATGAGGTTGTCTCATCTGTTGTGCCATCTGACCATGTTTGATGATAGTGTTCATCATTCTTTGTTTCGCCAGACGAGTTACATACTTTGCATTGTGTAATTGCTTCTTCACATTCGAATCTAATTTTGACATATCCATTACCCTTGCAATTGTAACAAATCACTCAACAACTGCTCCATGGTTCGTGATACGTAAAAAATAATTCGTGCCATAACGCTTCTTAATTATATCTTCAAGACGGTGATATTTATAACGATCTAATAATTCTTCCCTGGTTCGTGGATCACGCAACACTTTACTTCTAACGTCATCAAATTCATCAGTTAAACGTAACTTTAAAGATCTAGACATAATTATAACTCTCCTTAATGTGCTTCCAATACGAAGTATTTTTATTAAAATATTTTTTAAATGAATTATCTTCAACAAGAGCATCAGTTATGTACAAAAAAACAAGTGGATCTAAAGGAGTAGAATTATCACCTGTAAAAAAAACATTTTCAGGTTTTATTCTTAATTTTTTACCAATAACGGCACGATGTTCATCAACTGTTCTTTTCTCATTTTCTATTTTTAGACACTGAAACTTATCTCTTTTACCCATTGTCAATATGTTAAAATACATAAATTCAGAGTCTTTATAATCTTTATAATGCCTCCAAATTGGGTTTTTAAATTCAAGAATCATTGCTTTTTTCTGATATTTTTTAGCCATTATCTTCTAAAAGTTTATTCAATTTATCTTCTTTTTCCTTTGTATTTTTTTCTCGCAATTTTAAAGCGGCTTCTTTAATTGGTCCTTCTTTCATTTTATCAACCTGTTCATCAATCCATGGTTGCCATCTTTTTGCTTGGTTCATTTCCCAACAAATTTCTTTAAATGCAACGATTTGATTTTCTAATTCATGAAGTTTAAATAAACGCAAATAACGGTAATTAGCATCTTTATTAATCACATCTAATAAATCATCACAAAGTTCTACGACATCTTCATCTAAAAATTCTTGATACGTGTACCTTTTAGCAACTTCCATTATTGCCTTATCTATATCTTCATAATCAGTAATATTTCTATCTTCAATTGATTCCATTATTTCTCCTATCTTTATTTTTAAAATTATAACATCTTATGCAACGCCATATTTCAAAATTATTTTTATCTTGAATCATATTATCACAAAGATAATCTTTGTAACAGTCTTCACACATTTCATGTGTGTATAATCTACCATATTTGGCCTTATAATTAAATTTGGGTAAAATAGATTCCTTTCTCATCTTTCTCTCCTAACTTTTTTTATGCGAAAAATTTTGGGTCATGCATTTGTAATAATCTATCAAGAGCTTTACTACCATCATGTACTATTTGCCTCCATTCTTCATAACTATAAGATGTATTGTGTTTTGGATTAAAAAATTTTACCGACACCCGGTTGCACTTAGGACATTGTTTGACCTTGCGAATTGGGCTATCAGGCAATTTCATTTAATCGCTCACGCCATTTACCTCTTTCTTACTTTCTTGTTCTTTTGCGTGTTCCTTATCAACAAGCATACGGATAAAATTATTAATAGTCATATAACCTTTTTTAGCCATTGGCTTAATTTTATCATACGTATCCTTGTGAATTGCAACACTTTTATACTTTTCTATATTCATATAGGTAATATATGGGATTTTATATAAATAGTCAAATATCTTTTCGGATATCTTCAATACATTGAACCTTAAAAGTAAAATATTTGTTCATTTCAAACTTCATGAATTTTCTGCCCATTTCTTGACATACTCTTAATTCAGAGAAAGTTTCTTGTAAAACCATTTGATTTCCGGTGTAAACCCAATTTGTACCATTATAACCCCATAAACTAACCACCAGAAGAAACGTCTTTAACATATTCTTTGATAGTACCCCAACTTTCGCCGATTTCAACATCTACTTTGCATTTAACCTTGAGCGACACGCAGTTTTCCATTACTGTCTGTATAACCGAGTACTGATCGGGATTTTCAACAGAGAGATTCAATTCATCATGAACCTGGATATGAGGAAGAAAGCCTTCCTCATACAAGTCTATCATAGCTTGTTTTGTTTGATCGGCAGCCGAACCTTGAATTAATCTATTTAATGCTTTGTAGGTAAAGGCTCTTCTAATATTTTTTCCATGTGCACGCATTGCTTCAACATGAGGTAATGGTTTATTAACACCAAATAAATTTGGCTCCCATAAATCAAATCGACATTTTCTACCAAGCAACGTTCTAATGTAGCCAACATCTTGTGCACGGGCCGATACTTTATCTGCTAATTCTTTTACAAAAGGAACACGTTTATGATACTGTTTCCAAAGATCTGCAGTATCTTCTTCATCTAAACCTAATTCTGAACCAAGTTTACCCTTACCCATACCGTACATCATGCCTAAATTAATCGTTTTTGCTGTCTTACGATCAATTCCAGCCATGTCGGCTACTATCTGGTGGAAATCTGCATCTTCGTTCTCATAAGCGTCTATGACGGTATCTGAACCAGGTAAACCACCATTAGTTAATTTAGCAAAATGTACCGTGATACGTGGTTCTTGTTGCGAGTAATCAAAAGTACCCCACTTGCAACCCTCTTCAGGTATAAATAAACTTCTGATCTTAGGACCAATGACATTATTTCTCGCAGGTATTTGCTGTAAATTCGGATTACTATAACTGAACCTACCTGTTACTGTCCCTCCTTGGTCGGATCGCATCTGGTGAATCTCTGCGTGAATCCTCCCACGGTGCGTATGCTTGAGGATCGTATCGATGAACGTGGTTCTGGCTTTATTAATCTCTCTAGCTTCAACAACCATCTTAGCAAGATCACTAGGGTGAGTTGTAAGGAAGTTTTTATCAAACTTAGGCTGACCAGACTTTTCAGTGCGCTCATACTTAATGTTCTTTGCATCAAAAGCTTTTGCCACAGAAGCTGCTGCCCATATATCCACTGCAACTTTTGTGTCTTTAAAGATTTTATCAAGTATTTCTTTTTCTCGTTTAGCAAATAATTTTTTAGTTCTCTCGGCTTCATCAAGGTCAATGCGTACCCCCTTCTTTTTCATTTCAAATAGTATAGGAAATAATTTGGTTTCTAAATCAAAAATACTCATTAGATCTTGTTTAATGAGTTCTGTTTTAAAATAACCCCACAACTTTAATGTAAGATCTGTATCTTTTTCTGCGTAAGGGCCAACATACATTGGCGGTAACTTCCACATTTCAGCTTTTGCATCTACACCCCAACTTTTTGCCGCTTCGTATAATAATGTTTCATTTTTAGTTTCACCTAAATAATGTTTACCAAGTTCATTTAATGCATATTTAAATCTATTTTCATCAACAATAGGAGCTGCAATCATCGTGTCAATAATGCGACCATGAACTTTTAAACCCATAGAACTTAACCAACCAACATCATACATGGCATTATGAAAAATTTTATCGCAAGGTAATTCTAAAATCTTTTTTAATTGTCCTGTAAATATTTTTTCATCAAAGTTGCCACCGCCTTCATGTCGTAAAGGAAAGTAACCAGACCAACCTTCAACAGATATAGCAACGCCTGCAACATATCCTTTTTTAACAGGCCAACCAGATCCGATACCTGTATTAATTCCAATATCGTTTGTTTCTAAATCAATAGCTATTTCTTTTGCCTGGCTTAAATCAGGAATATTTTGTGGTGGTGTCCATTCACTAGGTGGTTGAAACATTGGGATCTGTGTCATTTCTTTATTATCTCCATGTATCTTTTAAAGGTATAAATTTACCTTTTAATTTACAAAACTCTAACGCCTCTGCGTTTAAGTTACCATATGCAACTAAACAGCTTGGCGCATTGGCACAATCACCTTCGCTACCATCAACATGATAAAATTTTAATCTACCTTTGAAGAAAAAAACTGCTTGAGCTTTACTCCATACTTGTTCATGAAACCCTATTGTTTCTGTTCTTGCAAATATTAAAGCAATACCATTGCCGTGGTTATAAAGTTTTTCTAACCACTTAAAAGTTTCTCTACCGTAAGGAGGGTTACACCAAACTCTACCATCCCAACTTTGTGATAAGCCATCCATTTTTTTATAGTAATGATTTTTAGCTGTATCCCACGGCCTTTTGTCTGGGTGAGGTGAGCAAGGGTCAAGATCGAACTCACCAAGCTCTTTAATAATATAGGGTGGTGTTAACCACTCATCATTATTGGTTGTGTTGCTATTAAAATTTTTAGTCATCTCTTCTTCCTTTCTCTTTTTTTTCTACGCTTTGTCATACCATCGAAAGCTTTCTTCCAATCTTTTTCTACGCCAAGGCGAACTAAATGTTTTGCTGCTCCTTTGTTCAATTCATCAATCCAATCTAATTTTTTTCTCACACAAATACTTCTCTAAATTCTCTATTTGTTTTTGATCGCACAAGATACAAACTCTTTTTTGCTCTTGTTAGGGCAACATAAAAAACTCTTCGTTCATCGTCTTTATCTCTCCAATACGATTCATCTGCTTTACGAGATAGATCTGATAGTATCATCACATTATCTGCTTCACCGCCTTTACTACCATGTACCGTAGAGAGCGTGATCCGTGGTACGGGATGAAAGCTACCTTCTCTTCGTATCACGTCAGATACATAAGCTTTCTTATACTCTGGTACTTTATCTAAAGCTTCGTGCCATGAATATTCTTTCGGCACTCGTAAACCATTATTTTCTTTTAATTGATTATAGCTAAATGTTTCATCTTGATCGACACCAACTAAATTTTTATAGCCACGCTCGACACCAACATTAGCACCCATGTAATAATAAACATCTTTTAATGTATCATGGTCAATGAAACTACCTTGCTGTAACATACGCCATCCATTAATAGCGTTCATTAATCGTTTACCAATAGAACTTTTACCAGCACGGTGATAATAATAACCAAGTAATTTTAAATCATCTTCAATCTGATCTAAAAAATAATTTGTTCTACCAAGGATCAACCAGTTTCCTGTTTTCAAATGATCAAAATTTCTTCGTGGTAAATGTACAATGGTGCCCTCTTCTTCTTTTGGAGACCATTGTTTTTCAACTCTATTCTTTACACGGTTTATTAAATTTACTGCACGCTCTTGTATCTTTATTGGTAAGCGGTATGATTTATTAAGAACGATTCTATTGCCTTCTTTGTTTAATAAGTATTCACTTTTAGCACCCGCCCACTGAAATATTGCTTGGTCATCATCACCGGCAATGTAAATTCGTTTTGCTTTTTCTGCAAGTTTATCAACCATTTGCCATTGTATAAAAGATAGATCTTGCGCTTCATCGATGATTAATACATCGAGCCGTGGTGCGATATCCTCTTTTAAAAATTCAACAATCATGTCAGTAAAATCGTATTTAAATTTACGCATAGAACCAAACTTATAATCATGTAACGTTTCACCAATTAATTTTAACTTGGGCCAACCACCTTGCATGTGCCCACTTTTTAGAAATTGATCGTAAAGTTTGGCACCATTTATTTTAGCCATATCAATGACTCGCATAAAAATATCATTAGGAGATGAAACACCATAACCTAAAACTTCACCATTAGGGTTAGTTAACTTAACTTGCAATTGCTGTGATACGAAACGATAATCTTCATCATTCATAACATCAGATTCAGCTAAACCTAATGCATGAAAAGCTAAACTATGTAACGTTCTAAAATATTTAAAATCATCTGCATCTTGTTTTGGAAAATCACGAAGCGCTCTTTGTAATGCTTCTTGTGCAGCTTTTTGAGTAAAAGCAAAGTATCCTATTTTATCTGGTGCAGTATTTTTTAATTCTTTAGCAACAACTTCGTTAAGTAGGTAAGTAGTTTTACCTGTGCCTGGAGGACCAAAAATTAAATTAATCATTAGAAAGGTGTCTCTTCTTCCATGTTTGGTTTTGGATGTAAATACTGATCTTTATCCATTTGTGCAAACATTTTTGGAACATACCATACTCTACGAACTTTACCATTTAAACGTACAGTTCCACTATCTCCATTCAAACCTCTGATACTAGTAACAATTTGTGTAGGATTAAATGTTTTAAATTGTTTCTTTGTGAGAAATTCTACAAGAGCTTCTAATCTAAAATATATTTTTTCATCTTTATATAATGCTTGACCTAATCGTAAACCCTCCCAATCCTGTGCATCTCCTTGATCCGTGATAAATTCTTCAAGTAATTCATAAAATCTTCCTGTAGCTGTAACCTCTAATGGCATCTGTATAATCTTCACATCTGATAATAATTGTTGCAGTTTCGTGGTCCAATCTCTAGGATTCAGAGCATTTGGTAAAATATTAATTCTACCCATACATGCTTTACGAAACAAGTTTTGATCATACAATTCATTGTTTGATAAACTTAAACGTTTACCATCAACTGTAATAAACCATTGTGATTCATCTGATTGATACTTTGTTAAGTCATCAAATTCATTTTCAAACCCATCACCAATACCAAACTTTTTAGTTCTGCACACACTACTGTTACAAAATTGACACATAGGTTCTACCTTACATGTATAATTATAATCTTTTTCAGCATGTTGATTTATGGTTTTAGTAACTTCTGACATTGATAATTTTTTAGCCATGTATTTTTCGTTGAACTCGTTAACTTTATCCTGCCATTCTTTTGGATATTTTTTCTTGGCATATACAGCATAATGAAATAATACATTGTCCCTACCACCCTCTTGGACTTTTTGAGACATAAGAGTTTCTAAGCAGGGTGGACCATCTGACATCTCTTTAAAGTTTTTCTTTTTAGAAAGTTTTATCTTTTCAAAATCTTCTTTAGATACTCTGTACTTAGTAACAAGATCGAGAAACTCGTCCAAAGTAGCTGCAGTGCCGTCATCAAGAAAAGCGTAACGATTGTTATCAGTGCCACCAAAGTAAGGGAGATTGAGGAAATTACCAACATCTCCACGTTCTTTTTCAATTTTTTCTTGTTTTGGAAATATCTCAGATCCTGCATAACCTAACTCTCCACTAATCTGTTGTAACTTTTGGCGCATAACTTTAGCAGGTATAAATGATTTAACAAAACTAAAAATATGTGCACCCCCACTTTTTGATCGACACACAATTAAAGGAAACTTTTCTTTTCTTATTTGATCAACAATTTTTTTATGGTCTAAAGGATATTGATCAATGTCAATACATCCCCACTGACACTCATTATCATCATTAATAGGGATTATTCCAAGACTATTGACACCAGACAAGTGTTCTTCCCATAGACTATCGGGTTGTGGATACAACCTAACAATACGAGACTCACCTGTTTGCTTACCCTTTTCATTGATGTCACCTTTAATGTAACAACCATGGGCACGCTCTTGTCCCCTAAAGACTTCTCTAAATTTCTCCATAAATTTAAAAAGGCGCCCGAAGGCGCCTAGTTATTTAGTATGGTGAAGCCTTTTTAGTATCGGACTCAAGCTCATGTTTGACTTGAGTATCTCCTTTTGCAACGTCAACACTAAATGTTTTTGCCATCGCATAAAGATCTTTATCTTTTTCAGATAAAAATTCTCCTGCAGTGATGTCCCAACCAAACCAAAAGCCTTGATCATTCTCTTCTTTAATAGTTTTTAAATTATAAAATTTAGAAAACATTGGAGGAGTGAATAAACCATTTTGCCCTTCAATTTTTACAGTTGACATCATAGTGTTCCACTTACGTGATTTTTTTAATTGAGTTGCTTTCATTGTAATCACAGCAGGTTCTGCGATACCATCTTTAACAACTAATACAAAATGATTGGCACATGTTTCAACATAGTTACCATTATCAAGTCTATCCTTGTTCATTTGATCTCTTGTTGTTTTTGTAAGAATATCAGACCCAGCTGGATAAATGTTTACAGGCGCACCTAAACTTTCTTTACCCCTGTCTTTCCACTCGACGTATTGCCTTGTGTAAGCACATGGTATTACAACAATACCCTCTTTACCTTTTACATATTCATTAGTAACATTATTATATATGTCACCAGGTTTTGCATTTTCTAAATCTTCAAGTTCCTCTGATAAAGGCTGTAGAACTTTTATTCTTGGTGTCGCCTGATCAGATTCTGACATAGATTCAAAACCTTTAGATTTATCTTCTTCAAACATACTTGAAAAAGGTATAATTTCTGCAGTTTTCTTTTTACTTACAGCATTATTCATATTTACCTCGTTTCTTATTTTTTACTCAATTTAGTCTTTGAACCAACAAAGACGCCAAATTTGTCCATGGGTATTTCGTTACCTTTAGTAACTTGCTCACGAACAAAAGCCTTTAGGGTCATAGGTTCGACCCAAACCTTTTGTTGAACTGGTAATCCCAATTCAGAAACTTTGTGTTTAAAATCTTCAGCTTTATCATCCTCACCTCGACCGAATGATGCGGATAATTGGTTCTTAATTAAATCACCATGTCCGTGGTCCCTGAGCCATTGAAAAGCATCCTCTTTATATTTTGCAGGTATCGATGCATAGATAGCTGGTACAACTTCAAGTTTTGAACCATCTTTTAATGATAAACTTGTTAAATTCATCTCATTCATTTTTTCTGGTATAACCTCTTCACTAATCTTTCTTGCATCTTCTTTTACTTTCTTAAGTGCTTTTTCTAGCATAGCACTTTCTTCATCAAGATCAACTAACTTTTGTGAAAGTTCACTAATCTCTTTTAAAGCATCATCTTTTACGTCTATATTAACGTCTTTTTCAAAATTAATCATCAATCTCTCCTTTCTCAAAAAGATTAAATTTAACAGGATAATATCTCATTTCCATCTTATCCCATTTTAAACATTGTATTCTACCACGATTTACGTCAGAAGCAATAGCGCATGCAATTCCCATGGCTACAGGATCGCCCATTAACAATAAGTAATCATTATCATTGTAATCACGCAGTTTTCTGCGTAATTTATTAACAGTTGGTTGACTACTTAAAACAACTTGTGACCCCTCCGATAATAAAAGCACTAAATCACCATACTCTTTAGCAGGTAAAATGTTTCTGCCTTTAACTTCTTGTATTACGTAAACTGTCATACTTTCTAATTGTGCAAATAATGGTTGTTTTATATTTAATCAAGTATTATATTCTAAAATTAGAAATAATAATAGGATATAATGGATTATAAATTTAAGACTGTTCCTTACGAACATCAGTTAAAAGCTCTTGGAGCCTCACATAATAAAGAAAATTTTGCTTTATTTATGGAAATGGGCACGGGTAAATCTAAAGTTTTAATTGATAATATTGCAATGTTGCATGACAAGGGTAAAATTAATGCAGCTGTAATTGTTGCACCAAAGGGGGTTTATAGAAACTGGGAAAAACAAGAGATACCCACACATATGCCAGAGCATGTCCCATATAAAATTTTAGTTTGGAATCCAACCTCTACAAAATTTTTAAAAGATTATGGTGCTTTTATAAAAGACCAAGATAATCTTAAAATATTTTTAATCAATATTGATGCGTTTAGTACATCTAAAGGAGCAGAAATTTGCAAACGTTTTTTGACAGTAACTCAATCTTTAATGGCTATAGACGAATCAACAACTATAAAATCACCTACAGCTAAAAGAACTAAAACAGTATGTAATTTACGAACTCTAGCAAAGTATAGAAGAATATTAACTGGTTCTCCTGTTACTAAAAGCCCTTTAGATTTATATACACAATGTTATTTTCTTGATCCCGAATTGTTGGGTCATGCCTCTTATTATTCTTTTAAAAACAGATATGCTGTGATGATAAGTAGAAGTGTAGCCACTCATTCATTTAAACAAATAGTAGATTACCAACGACTTGATGAACTTGAGCATAAGTTAAATCAATTTTCTTATCGTGTCCTCAAATCCGAATGTTTAGATCTTCCAGATAAAATATACACAAAACGATATATTGAAATGACGCCAGAACAAAAGAAAGCATATGTAGAAATGAAAAATTTTGCTATATCTATTTTGGAAAAAGAAACAGTGACAGCTGCAGGTATCTTGACACAAATGATTAAGCTACATCAAATTACTTGTGGTCATTTAATTACAGATGAAGGTAAAACAGTAGAATTAAAAAATAATAGAATCAATGAATTGTTAAACACACTGGAGGAGATAGATGGAAAAGTCATTATTTGGGCCGTTTACAGGCATGATATTAAAAAAATTGAAGAAGCGATTGCACAAAGATACGGAGAGAACTCTGTCAAATCTTATTATGGCGATACTGTTGATTCAGATCGTCAGGATATCGTTACTGCTTTTCAAGATAGAGAAAGCGATTTACGGTACTTCGTCGGAAACCCAAGAACGGGAGGTTATGGACTTACTCTTACTGCTAGCAATACTATCATTTATTTTAGTAATAGTTACGATTTAGAAGTTCGTATGCAATCAGAAGACAGAGCACATAGAATTGGTCAAAATAAAAAAGTTACTTATGTTGATTTTATAGCAGAAAAAACAGTAGATGAAAAAATTATAAAATCTTTGCGCAATAAAATAAATATTGCAACTAAAGTTTTAGGTGAAGATTTTAAAGAATGGCTGATTTAAGACTTCCGTAGATAATTTGTTCCTCTGTTACATAAACTAAATTAACTTTAAGTTTTTTTTGTAGTGGCGATAATATTCTACGAATAAAATGTCCCTTATGTATTCCCGATTTTCTGATTGATTGTGTTTTGACGTCAAATAAATGTAGTTTGCCTTTTGGTGAGATTGCTACTATGTCAACAGGGCATTGTCTGTGTAAAGGTGTAAATACAAAAAAACCTTTTTTTAAAAGATCTGTGATAACCAGTTGCTCGCTGACTACTCCTTTAATTTGTTTTAAATTCATCAATTAGGATTTCTATTTTAGTTTCTAACCTAATTATTCTTTCTTTTATTTCAGGTATATCTTCTAAAATAGCTTTCTCCATCATTACTTGTTTTGATTCAAGAGCCGTGACACGTTGAGATAGCATACCGTAAACAGAACCTGCTGATACAAGTATCATGCTCAGCCAAACAATATTTCTTAAATTAAAATCTTTTTCCATTACCTAATCAAAAAAGAAAAATCTTTTTTTCTCCTCCTCTGTTTCTTCTGGCTCATCTTTTTCATTAGTCATACCAATAAATCTTAATATGCTTGGTGTGAATAGCGATGTAAGTAATTGACCAATATCTTTTGCACCTAATTCATTTATTGCAAACTCTTTTCCAGCTTCACCAAAATCAGGAACTTTAGGTGCTCCAACTATTTCAACATTACTACCAGGAAAACCTACGTTTTTTGCACCTCTATCTATGCCAAGTAAATTAGCTATTAACATTTGATACATGTTGCGTGGATCGTCAGGGTCTGATGTCTTAGCAGGAATCAATTTTAAAGGCTCTGTAATTTTTTTAAAGGCATCAGGATCATCAAAAATACCTGTACCAAGACTAGATATGATTTCTAATGCTTGCTTTTGATCTGCAATTCCTGATTCCTTAGTTGGATCAATATTCATTATACCTACGCCTTCTCTATCTATGATTGTCATGTCAGGATTATTAGGGTTAGCAGATACTACGTCTCCTGATTTAAAACTCATGTTACTAGATATTTTAGGTCTTATAGGATTACCCTCATCATCGTATGTTGTTTTGAATGAAATACCCATTATGCAACAACCTGCCTTCCAACATTAGTATTTGCAATACCACTAAATACAGGATCATCTGTACCAAAAACTCTTTGTCCCGCTGCAGCAGTGTTAGTATTAATTCTATTATTAGCTAAACTTAAGTTACTTAAAGTAGACGCATTAATTGGTGCATTTAAAGTAACATCTAGAGGTTTTGTATTTTGATTTTCGTACAAGTCTTCAAAACTTGGTAATTGATTTGATAATGCTTCAGGAGGTTTATCCGGAGACATTTCCATGTAACTGTCAAATGATTGTAAATAATTTTCATCATTGATACCAAAATCACCTGTAATATCTCGAGTCAAGCTTGTTAATAGACCTTTTATTATCATTGAAGGATTACTTCTTAGTTGATCTTCTGTAATAGATGATAAAACGTCAAGTGTAACATCTTGAGATAAAGCTCTAGCTAAAATATCATACTTAATTAAAGTTGTACCTATGTTAAACAGCCCAGGAGCATTAAACATATTTTGAACCAAATCTGCACCTAATTCAGCCTGCTGTAATACTGAACCAACTTTAGGATTTGCTGAGTTAATTATTGTAAAGTATCTATCTATAGCACTTATTTTTTCTAATTGGTTGGGTGTAAAAAATTTACTTAAAGCTTCATCATTTTTTAAATTTGATATTAATTTGTTTATTTTTGTAATATCGAATTCAGGTTGTAGTGTTAATAAATCACCATCTTTATTTTGTTTTGCATTTAACTTAAAAAAATTACTTAAAGAATTTCCATCAGCTACTTTAATTCCATCTAAATCTCTTTGAAACTTAATAGCTTTTTCAAAAATTTCTTGTAAAATACCCTGTCTGGCAGACACCATAAAAGGATGATTATAATCTATTTTTCCATCAGCAAAGGCTCCTGAGTCAGCAATTATATCATCTATTGCTTTTTGTTTACCAACAAAATCATCTGCTTTTACGGTTCGTAAAACACTTTTTATTAGCTCATTTGTTGTTCCACCTTTTTCAATAGTTTCCTTAAATATATTTGAATTAGCTTTGAGCCCTAATTCTACTATGTCATCTATTTCTTTATAATCCACTCCCTCCATTAATAAGGCTAGACCATTTGGATCATCCGCTTGCCATTTTGCTAAAATAGATGCAGTTTTTGTAGGATCCTGTAAAGTTTTTCTAAGCCACAAATCTTTAACAATACCAAAAGCTTCAGAAGATCCTGTCTCATCCAAAACAGTTTTTAAGGCATGAATTTGAAAGTTACCCGGTGTTATAAAATCATTTACAACAGTCCTAACATTTGCTTTATTGTTTGTAATCGCATCAACAACAAAGTTTATTCCTCTAACATTTTCGTTAGCATCCATTTGACTATAAAGAGCTTGCATATTAAAGGCCATGTCTGAATCTACATCGGCGCCTTCGGCAGCATCTTTAAAAATGTTTTTTATTTTTTTATGTAGTGCCCTAGCTTCGGAAGCTACAAAAGGGTTGTCTGAAAATCTTAAATTAAATAATTCCCTTTGTACTTGTATTAAACTATTAATGTGTCGACTTGTTACAGGTGTGCTTGTAAAATTTAAAACTGCTGGCAATTTATTAAAGTCATTAATTATTCCAAGAAGTATTTGTGAATCTTTGTCCTTACCTCCAAAATATACTTTAGGCTCTATTACTTTTTCAGCACCCGTGTCATCTATAATTGTTATTTTTTCACCTTTATTAAATGCTTGAATATTTCTTTTACTTTGTTTCATACTGTTTTGAACATTTTGAATAAGTAAACTTTCTCCGTTTAATTCTCCATTTTTTGATGCAAGACCTGCAATTGTTTGCCTTATTTCAGAAACTGAATTATTAGATGCTGTATTCCATTTTACAAAGGCTTCATTAAGAACATCTGCTGCTTGATCAGGTGACATGTTACCTCTGACAACACTTAATATGGCGTTCTGATAATTTTCTTCTAATGTTTTTTGAGCACCTAACACTAAATCCATTGTAAATTTTTCACCGTCAGCCATTTGATTTAATAAATCTGTTGCAGATTTTATTTGACTAGCAAATTTTTCTTTAGGCAATTTATTAAATTCTGCTGATTGAAAAAAAGTTCTTCTAAAAAAGGGTGATGCAATTAATTGACCGACCATCGCTGGTTCTAAATTATATTTATTTGAGATATCTGCTATTTCTTTTGTTATTTGATTTTTAGTAACAAGTTTTGTATTTCCAGAAAGGTAAGCAGGAATAAAATCAAATGCTTTAAACACACCTGCAGATAGAGCAGCTTCTTGTAAATTATTAAAATTAGCAAAATTATATAAAAAAGGTAAATCTCCTTCTTGTGCAAACGCTCCTTTGTCATAACCATAGTATGCGTCAACTGCTTGGTCCACGTTTTTTCCAAATAAATTACCAAAACCAACTCTAAATAAAGGGTTGTTGGCTATACCTCTAAAAGTTTTTAATAATAGGTCTGTGCCAAATCCTATGCCTTTTAAAACAGGTATTTGTGTTTTTTGAGAATAAGCAGAAAGTGATCCTAATACATCACCAAGAGTTTGAAAGTTAGTCATCGAACCAGCAAATTGTAAAAGTTCATTTGAAAAATAATCATTACCAATGCTGTCAAACATTCTATAATTTTTGTCACCAGGTAATTTAAATACTTCAAAATCTTCGGTTGTGTCACCACCCATAGGTATAGTTAATTTTGTAAATTCACCTTCAGGAAAAAACTTTAAAAATCTTTTTCTTCTATTTTTAAAATCTAAATCTCTACCAAGTAAAAAGTGTAAGGACATATTTTCACCAGCTGGCAAAGATTCATTAATTACATTTAATCCAGAAATTTCTGAGATATACTGCACTTTTGCATCATTTAATTCATTCTGTAACTTTGAAATATCGCTCATAGCTAATTGATTAGCATAATTTAAGGTGTCTAACCCTAAAGGTACTTCTATTTTACCATCTTGTATGTCGTTGTAATATTTTTCTTTTATTTCATTCTTTTTTTCTTTTGATACGTTAAAAATTACATTTACATCATCGAACTGAGAAGAAAGTTTTGGTGCTTCTACAAAAAAAGAATCTTCAGTTACTGCACTATTATTTTTTTTATCGTCTTCTACAGCCATTATTGTCCTCTAAACGGATACAAATTAAAAATTTTAGTTTCAATACGGTTGTTGTTTGCTTTTAGATCTTCTGGCTGATAAAGTCTTAAACCATAAACGGGCGAATTAGGTGCAAACGTAATTGTTGACACAGAGCCATCCGGTTTTATAAATTCACCATTTTCGTTCGAATAACCAACAACACCAAAATTACCATCCGTCGATTTAAATTCTTTTACAAGATTATAACTAACACCATTTGCAGATTTAAATATTTTTTTATTATCAGGTAAATTTTCAAGTCCATCAATAGTATACGGTTTTAAACCCTTATCAAATTTAGCTACCTGTTCTTCAAATTTTTCTTTATTTTGATCTTGCAATTGTCTTACAATTTTAAAAATTTCTCTTTGCGCTTTACTTTTATCAGCTATAGATAATGCTCCTTGTTCATTAAATTTAGCTGTAAAGACTGCTTCACCATCTAATCCTAATAACTCACCAGAATTTAAAAAATCATCATATAACTCTTTTGATTTCATTTCTAATTCTGCTTTGTTTTTTGCAATATCAAGAATTAATCGTTGACCATCTTTTGATAAAAATAGTTGTGATACTGAACCTCTTAAAATATCTATTTCTTGTTGGTTTAAATTACCTTTGAAAAATTCTGCATTTAACAAAGTAAATAATTGATTGAAAGAACTTAAAGTTTCTGTGTTTGCTAAGCTTGTATCTTCTCCAATAAATTTATTTATTACACTATACACAGGTGAATTTTGTAAACTTGGAAACGTGTCAAAAATAGTTGCCAATTGTTGTCTTAACGCTTGTCCTGAACCGGATATTGCAGTATCTATTAAAGGTATAGCTCTTTCAATTTGTTGAATTTTAGCAAAACCTTGATCATAGGCAGCATCATAAGTATCACTTAAATTATTAACATCGTCCGCCATACTTTGTAAGTTTATTTTTCCTTCTTCAATTTTTAATAAGTCTTCTGCACTTGGTTCTGTTTTTAAATCTTTTTCTAAAGCAAGTACGTTGTATGCCGCTTTTAAAGTGCTAATATCTTTTTCGTTAAAAGGCACAGTTTGATCTAAACTATCAAATATTGGTGCTAAACCAGGAATATTATCTTTTATAAAAGCCACCGCATCATTATCAACTTTTGAAGTATTCAAAAGACCATCGAAAGCTGTATCTATAGATCTTTCTGTTTCTGTAGATCTATCTTTTTCAGGAGGTGTATTAGCCTCAGCTTCTAAGACTGTTATAAATTGACCAGGATTTTCTGGATCAGGTGTTACTAGTCTTGTATTTTGTGGTACTTTTATATAATCATCAGCTTGATCTTCTGCTTTAAAAATTTCATTACCTTGATTGTCGATTACCGTAGTGCCTGGTGGTACTTTTATTAATTGTTTTTTGTCAACTTCACTCGTGCTATTATCAAAAATAACTTCATTAGTTTCTTTATTTAATAAAACACTACCTTTTGGTACCACAATCTCTTTTTCTACTTCTTTTGGTGTAGCGGCTTTAATAATTTGATATTCATTATTTTCATCTATAAATCCTAATTCTTGTTGTGGGCTTGATTTAATTACATTTATGCCAGTATCTTTACCTTCAAATTTTTGACCACCAAGAAATGCAATTTCATTTGGTTTTAATTTTATTAGTGTATCATCAGGATCGACATCTACTTGTTTAAAAACTGTTTTTTCAATAACTGTGCCAGGATTTTCAGGATCCTCGTAAGTCATTATTAAATTACCATCCACTTCTTTGAGATTATAATCTAGGGCGCCTGTAGCTATTGTATTACCCGCTGTATCAACTAGCACGTCTCCTTTACCTAAAACTTTAGTTTCATCTTTTTCGTCTTTAGTTAATTCAGCAGAAATCATATCTTTAAATAAATCAATCGTGCTTTGTGCAGCTAAAGATTTGACTTGTCCTTCAATATCTGGAGCAGGTTTTATGTTTGCAAGTGCAGGAGTTGCACTGCTAATTCTATTTAGCGTATCTAAAAAAGGAGGTAGAGGTTGCGAAGTTAAAGGTTGTCCTCCAGCACCAGCTGCAGATACTCTTTGAAAAAAATCTAATAACGCTGGAAAGTTTCTAGAAAAAGAACTTTCTGGCTCTGGAATAGCGTCTCTAAACAACGCCTCAAAAGTATTTTTATATGGCTGTAAAGTGGCTAAATTTACATTTGTTAATATATCATTTATTGCTTCTTGTTGAATTTTATTTTCATCACCACTGTAACGACCGGGACCATCTACTAAACCACGTTTAGTTTTATTTGGAACTAATCCTGAAGTAATGCCAACACCACGGGAGCTTTGTTTAAAACCACCTGGTGCGTTGGCAAACATTTTTCTGTTATAAACAGACATCTATAGTTTTCCAAAGCCTTCTAACAATGCACCAATACCTGTACCAAGTGAACCAATACCACCTGCAAAGGTTAGGAATGGATTTGCAGGTGTCACTGGTATTTGTGAAATAGTTTGACCACCAAAAGGTAAACCTGCCAATACATCTGTACCAAAAGATATACGTTGAAAAGGTTCTTGTTGTTGAGCTGCAAGATTTTGTCTTTGAGCTTCTAAACCTGCTTGTAGTAATTGTTGTTGCTGACCACCAATACTTAGTAAAGTATTTAAATCCTGACCAAACATACCTTGACCTAATTGACCAATACCTGCTTGAAGTCTTGCTAAATTACCTAACTGTTGTCCAGCTCCTAGTTGTCTTCTTTGTTGTGCTTCTTGTGCAGCTTGTGCTGAAGCTAATGCTTGTTGATAGTTTCTAGACGCATCTTCAAATACTCTTCTTGATTTAATATCACCAATATTTCTATCTAGTTCTGCTTGTTGTACACCAAATCTAGAACCACCAAAAGCTCCTGCTCTTGTTGCTTGTCCAGCTAAATTAGTTCTAGCTATATCACCTTGTCTATCTATTTCTTTTAAAGCTTCTTGTGTTACAAATTGTTGATACGGATCTCTAAATTGATCAATGACTGCTGTTGTAGGAGTAAATTGCTGGGTTGCACCTGTAAGAGCCTGACCTGCTGTGGTAGCAGTTTGACCTGCTTGAGTAATAAACGGTTGAAATGCACCAATGCCTTGTTGAGCTAAAGCAAAAGCATCTTGTTGAGGTTGCGTGAACCCTGCAACTTGTTGCATGGGTATATTACGAGGAACATTAATTAAACCTTGTACATAATTAGGATCACCTGGATCAAGATCTGGCGTTCCAAATAAAGTTACGAGTAAATCTTTTTGTCTGTCCTGCACATACGGTGGAGGTAGTTGCGTTTGTATTTGTTGTTGTACCGCCATTATGCTTGTCCCTCAAACTGATCCATCATTTCATACATTCTTCTTGCACCTTCCATTCTGTTACCACCGCCAGCTCCTCTAACAGCTTTTGCCGTCATGACAAATTCACCATCACTTAACATAGCAGGTATACTATCAGAAGTTCCCGTTCCTGGTCCATTTATTTGACCGGTCTTACGTGGGAAACTACTTGGATCACCACCTGCAGCTAAATTCATTATACCACCATCTGCAACATTTTGCACTAGTTGTCCACTTGTATCAATATATGGACCAACAATACCTTGCCCTAATAATAATTCTATTAACTTTCCTTGATCTGTATTTAAAGGCTTGCCTTGATAATCTGTACCAAATGTAAAGTCAGTAACTTCTTGCTCCTCTGGTAAGTCAAAGGCACCTGTTGGTTTTAAGAAAGCTCCTGTTGCTGCTGAAGCTTTTGACAAATTAGATAATAATTTTGCTGCATCTACTTTTTCTTCTCCGTCAACCATTTTTGTAGGTATAAATTTACCACCACTACCAATTAAACCGTCAATGGCTGCTTTGTCACCAACAGCTTTTTTACCTAAGAAAAATTCGCCAAAACCACTTGCACCTTTTCCAAATTTACTACCGCCTTGTAAAGCTTTCATGAAGGCACTATCACCAAAAAGTTGATTACCTTTCGTAAGATCTACACCACCAAATTTTAAACCTGGTGATTGACTAGCTAAAAATGCTGCCGCAGCAATATCACCAAATCCAGCATCAGGATCAGCCAATGCGCCAATTCCTGCAAATAGAGGGTTTCCGGTGGCAAGTGCTAATGCAGTTCCTAAATATTTTTCACTATCACCTGGTAGTATTTTAGCTACCGTTTTTCTTAGTTTTTTAAGCATAATCTCCTATTGCAATATATGTGATTGAAGCAAGGAGGCTGGCCTTGAGTATAAGCCTAATTAATCGTATAAATATAGTCAAATTTCTAGTAATGTGCAATGAGAAATATGAATTTTGATATAGAGAAAGTCCCTATGGTCCGAGTTACGTGGTTAGATGCACGTGATACAGAGACAGGTTGGCTTCCTATAAAGGATATTTTAAATGCTCCATTAGCCGTGTGTCAAGAAGTAGGATACATGGTAGTAAAAAATAAAGAAAAGATTGTAATTATGCGTTCTTGGTGTACAGACAAGGACGACAATCATGGTGGTGGAGCAATAGCTATACCAAAAGGATGGGTCAATAAAATAGAATACTTGGGAGTACAATATGCAGAAAGAAACGACGATAGCTAATTTATTTGGTAAATCAATTTACAAATGCACCATAAATAATTACGACGAATACAATAAACCTTTAGTAAAAGACATTGAATCATTTGTAAAAGAGAAACCTGGTAGCGTTGCAGCTACAACAGACGTTATGGGTAACACAAATGGTGCTAATCTTGAAGACGCCGTAGACAATTTACATCGAAGATCTAATTATAAAGATTTATTTGTAGAATTAGATAAACACGTAATAGAGTTTGTAAAAGCAAAAGGTTATGACACAGACAAGTTTGATGTGCATTTTACAAAAGCTTGGGCAACTTACACCACTAAAGGTCAGTACATAGCTAGTCATAAACACACAGCAAGTCATTTTAGTTGTGTATATTATGTACGTAATGATAACATGGGTAATGTTAGGTTTGAGCAAGAGCTTGCAACTCAAACAGGTTTATATGTACCGCCGACGGAACAGTACATAAAAAGTTGGAATGAATTAAATTTTGCAAGTTACACAGTCCCAGTTCAAACAGGAGATTTTGTAATATTTCCTAGTGAATTATTACATTATACAGAAACAAATGAGAGAGACATACCTCGTATAAGTATTAGTGCAGATATATTGATGACCATGAAAAATGGTGTTAGCACTGAACATTGTTTGCCACACCCTAAAAGTTGGGCAGTTATTGATGTCAAGTAAACTTTTTAAAAAAGTTCTGTTGATTTCATACAAAACATGTTTACATTAGGTTCTCACCAAAATTAACAATCACAGGAGAAAATATGGAAAACGAAGACATAAACAAAGCCATTGCCTACCTTGCAGATAAGGTGAGCAAGTATCATGAAAGACTACTAGCAGTTGAAAGGGACTTAGAACGTCACCTAAAAGATACTGCTACACACTGTAATGGTGACTGTGAATGTAAGAACCCTAAGACTTAGGAGTTTGACCCAACATATCTTTTAGTGATGGAGCAAATACTTTTACATCACGTCTAATTTTCTCAGCAGTCGTTGAAGTGTTTGGATCATCTAT
>FUFK010040819.1_pt1 | contig 37656 bp, 58 predicted proteins | sample 1021851 | NCBI WGS metagenome assembly FUFK01 (sample SAMEA51879418, study PRJEB19060) | metagenome | reverse complement strand
TATGGTTTTTGGATTCAGCTTTTGACAAAGTAGAAAAAGGTTTAAGATAATGGCATTAGTAATAAACGATACAAATCCTAGAGTACAATACACAGCTACTGGTGGTCAAACCACATTTTCTATTCCTTTCGAGTTTTTTAGTGATAATGACCTTGTAGTAGTAAAAACTGTAGGTACTACAGATACCACCTTAACACTATCATCTAATCCTTCTAGTGCTGCACAATACTCAGTATCTGGTGCTGGTGTTACTGGTGGTGGATCTATAACACTTGGTGGTGGTGCTACTGTAGGTCATAAATATACTATTACTAGAAATGTATCTGTATCAAGATCTACTGATTTTCCAACATCAGGTGTNTTTCCTATTGAAACCTTAAATACTGAATTAGACAAAATCATTGCTATGATACAACAAAAAGGCAATGACATTAACCTTTCACCAAGAGCATCTAGTACAACATCTACTGCTTATGGTCTTATCTTTCCTGAGTTAGTAGCTAATAAAATATTATCTGTAAACAGTTCTGGTAATGCCCTAGAGTTTTCACAATCTATAACAGATGTGGCTACTGTAGCTGGAATTGCATCAGANATNANNACAGTAAGTGGTATATCATCTGCTGTATCTACAGTTGCTGGTATATCATCTAATGTCACTTCGGTTGCTGGTGTTGCNGCCAATGTGACAACTGTNGCTGGAATATCTAGCAATGTAACCACAGTTGCTGGAATGAATAGTAATATATCTTCTGTAGTATCTAATGCTTCAAACATAAANTCAGTAGCTGGTAATGCATCTAACATTAATAATGTTGCTAGTAATGAAACAAACATCAATACAGTAGCTGGTAAAGCTAGTNTAATTACATCAGATTTTGTATCTGATCTTAATACTTTAGCAACATCAGATATAGTTTCAGACTTAAATACTTTAGCTACAGCTGATATTGTAAGTGACTTAAATACCCTTGCATCTACCTCTGTAGTAAACAATCTTAATACAGTAGCTGGTGCAGTAAGTAATGTTAATACAGTTGCTGGTGTTGCAAGTGATGTATCTAGTGTTGCTGGTATAGCAAGTAATGTTACTGCTGTTGCTAGTGATGCAACTGATATAGGTAATGTTGCTGGATCTATAAGTAATGTTAACACAGTCGCTGGATCTATATCAAATGTAAATACTGTAGCTGGAGCAAATTCTAATATATCTACAGTTGCTGGTGCAGTTACAAATATTAATACTGTTGCAACAAATGTAGCTGGTGTAAATAGTTTTGCAGATAGATATAGAGTTGGATCTAGTGATCCAAGTTCTAGTCTTGATGCTGGTGATCTTGCTTTTAATACAAGCACTAATCTTTTAAAATTTTATGACGGATCTGCTTGGCAGACCATTACTGCTGATACTGATGTAAAAACTAAAGTATCTGCTAATGATACTACAGCTGGTTTTCTAAATGGTAAATTAGTTGCTGGTAGTAATATTAGCTTTACAGAAGGTAGCGATGGTGGTAATGAAACATTAACAATAGCAGCTACTGCTGGTGCTTCACTAGATGATGCTACAGCTTTAGCAATAGCATTAGGATAGAAAGGACAAAATGGCTAATACATTCAAAATAAAAACAAATGATGCTATGCCATCAAGCTCTGGTACGCCTTTAACACTATATACAGTACCAAGTTCTACAACTTCTGTAGTTCTAGGATTATTACTATGTAATGTCCATTCATCAGCTGTAAATGTTAGTGTTAAAATTGAATCAGATACTTCTGATACAGAAACAAATCAAACTGTATTTGTAGTAAAAGATGCTCCTATTCCTGTTGGTGGTACTCTTGAAGTACTTACAGGATCAAAAGTAGTATTACAAACTACAGATGTAGTAAAGATTGATTGCTCTGTTTCAGCTAAAATAGATGCAGCATTATCAATAATGGAGATTACATAAGTTGGGATATATAGGTAGACAACCCACAGGATCTATACTTACTAGTGCAGATATAGCAGACGGATCTATATCTACAGCTAAGTTAGCAGACACAGCTGTTAGTACAGCAAAGATTGCTGATGATGCAATTAGCACAGCTAAGATAGCAGATTCAGCAGTTACAGCAGCTAAAGCAACTGGTATAAATCCTGTATCTCAAGCAGTTAGTTATAGACTAGCTGGTGATTTATCAGGCAATCAAGATCCAGTAGCAAATTGGGAACCTATTGATGATGCAATGGCTGGTAGAATTGGTACTGGTATAACTGAAAGTGGTGGTCATTTTTCTTTTACTGAAACTGGTATATATCAAGTACAATTTACTGGTGTAGCTTATGATAGTGGTAGTGATGATGTCCAAATAAATGCTGAAATTTTTGCAAGTTCTGATTCAGGTGGTAGTTATGATAAATTGGCACAAGGTATGACAAATCTTCATCATGCAGCCCAACACACATTTTCTATTTCAACTATTGTAGATATAACAAATACTTCTACTAATAGAGTAAAATTTCGTATTGATGGAAACAATGGTGTAATAAACGGAAATTCAAATGAAACATTTACTTTTGCAAGTTTTGTAAGATTGGGGAATACATAGAATGTCCTATATTGGAACAGCTCCTACTGACGGACAATACACAATCTTAGATGATATATCATCAGGATTTAATGGATCAGAAGTAACATTTAACTTAACAAGTGGTGGTACTGCTGTTGTACCTCAAACAGATGCTAATGCCTTAATATCTATTTCAGGTGTTGTACAGTACACATCTGCATACAGTATTAGTGGATCACAGATAACATTCACCTCTGCTCCACTATCATCAGATAATTTTAGTGGTAGAATATTAGGAAATAGTAGAGATATCGGTACACCGACTGATGGAACAATAACTTCTTCTAGTTTATCATCTACATTTTTTATGACTAATCCACAAACATTTAATAACATATCTATTGCGTCTGGCAAAAATGCTATGGCAGTAGGTACAATAACAGTAAGTGGTACACTAACAGTACCATCAGGGAGTACATTTGTAATAATATGAGTACATTAGAAGTAAATACTATAACGACACAATCAGGCAGTACAATCACATTAGGTGCTAGTGGTAAAACATTAGACATACCTTCTGGTGCTACCTTAGATCTTACAGGATCAACTGTAAGTGGTTTATCTACAGGCAAAGTTGGTCAAGTAGTACAAACAATAAAATCAAATACAGAAACATCAAGTTCTACAAGTTATGTAACTGTTTCTTCTGTAACAATTACTCCTACTGCAACCTCTAGTAAAATATTATTAATGTTTAATCCTCGTGTTGGTTGTAATACAGGAAGTGCAAATGTATTTTTAAAAATTAGAAATAATACTGCGGCAGCAGATGTTCAAGCAAATCCTTTGATAGTAACCAGATGGCCCTCAGATGGGCAATCTGCTTACTATACACAACCACAACCTATGGTTTATATGGATTCACCCAATACAACTTCTGCTACTCAATATTTATTACAAATGAAAACTAATGCTGGAGCATGGACTTTAAATATGCCAGCAAATACTGGTGGTTATAGTGAAACTGAAGTTTCAACACTTATAGCTATGGAGATACTAGCCTAATGTCCACACTTAAAGTTACAAATCTACAAAAGCTAGATGGAACTACATTTCCAATAGGTAAGTTTGGTCAAGTAGTTCAGGGATCTGCTTCTACAGCAGTAAATGTAACATCAAGTAGTTTTACTGATACTGGACTTACTGCAACTATTACTCCAACTGCAACAACAAGCAAAGTAATGATTCATGTATCTCAGATGTTATCATCTGATAGAGATAATGAAGATTGCTGGTCAAGATTAAGATTAGTAAGAGATGGTTCTGGATTATCTGGTCTTGAGTGGTCAAAAATAGAATGGGATGAAGCTGGAGGCGTAGGTGCTACAAAAGCTGGTGGTATAACAACTTTTTGTTATCTTGATTCCCCAGCAACAACAAATGCTGTAGTATATAAATTACAAGGTAGCATAGGAGCTAGTGGTAATAATGCTACTGCAAGATTTCAAATGGGTAACGAAAGTTCATTTATACAGTTAATAGAGGTATTAGTATGACATCAATATTAAGAGTAGATAGTATTCAAACAGCTGCTGGTGGATCTGCTACAGCTAGTGGTTTAGGTATTGGTGGTGTTGGTAAGATTGGTCAAATAATTAATTCAAGCAATAGCACTAATCAAGTTATTACAGCTACATCTTATACTGACATAAATAGTAGTGGCTCTTTATGGGAAACATCTATAACACCTACAGCTACATCATCAAAAATATTAGTTACTGGGTGTGTTATTTGTAACTCTTACTATAATGGTAATAACAACAATAGATCAGCTATGAAAGTTTTACACAAAATTGGAAGTGGTAGCTATTCTGATACAAAGATATTTAATGAAGTTATAGGTGTTTATGATTATGGTAATAGTGGTATATGGCAAGCCTCTAATACACCAATTAGTACACTATTATCACCAAATACAACAGACGCTGTAACATTCAAATTTCAAGCTAAAGCTATGGTTAGTGGTGTTACATTTGTTATTAACACTTCATCAAACACAAGCGAAATAACACTAATGGAGGTACTAGCATAATGGCTATTACAAGATTAAATAATAATTCTATAAGTAGTGTTACTACTTTACCTACTGCAATATCAACTGGTAAAATTGGACAAGTTTTACAAGCATATAAAAGTGATAATTTTGAAACATCTTCTTCTAGTGATACAGATATTACAGGATTAAGTATTGCTATAACACCAACTGCAACCAGCTCAAAAATATTAGTTTTATCTAATATAGGTGGTTTTTCACATAATGGAGTAGGTGGTGGATTTTGTATTAATAGAGGTATTGGTGGCAGTTTCACTAAAATAGGTCGAGCCAATGCAGATAGTANNAGAACAAGANCAAGTTATGCTGGTGATCTTTATACTGGTGACGCNTCAGGAACAGGACAANTNNTNNTNANNGCAANTACTTGTCATTTAGATAGTCCAAANACAACATCAGAAGTNACTTACAAAGTTACTGCTCAATGTAATGGAAATACTTTNAGAGTAAACTTTGAAGAAACTAATAGTNATNGTAATGATACNANTGTTGGANCATCAAATATTACTGTTATGGAAATATTAGCATANGTTTAAGAAAGGAAAGCAAAATGACAGACATAGCAAGTGCAATCAAAGCTCTCAAATCAGATGCAGAGTTTGTGGTAACAGGAGAACCTAGCAGTCAAGCTGAGTACGAAGCTAATGTAAAATATGTAACTGGTGCAGATGAAAATGGTACAGCTGTTTTCGGACCACAGTTATTTACATGGGCAGAAGTATCAGCAAAGAAAGCTGAGTTACAGACTGAATACGACAACAATCAGTATCAAAGAGATAGAGCTTCTGAGTACCCATCATGGCAAGATCAGTTAGATGATATCTTCCATAATGGTATTGATGGTTGGAAAACAACTATTCAGGCAGTCAAAGACAAATACCCAAAAGAATAATAGATGCCTAGTCTTTCTGAAAAAACAGAAATAGGTTTACCTATAAAAAATCTTTTAGGTTTATTAGGTGCAGTAGCAACTGCTGTATGGGCATATTTCGGTATATTGGAAAGACTGAATACAATAGAAACTAGGCAAACATTATTTGAAGCCGATCTAGTAAAAGCTGCTGACCAAACTCCTGTAGATCAGGAACAGTATATGTTATTAGAATTTGTATCAGAACAAGTAGAAGATATATCTGATGACTTAGAAGATATGAGCCATAACAAAGTTAATATAACAAGGTTACAAACTGACATGGAAAAAGCATTNAAAGATATAGAAGCATTNAAAGATAAAGTGAGAAACAATGGTAACTAAAGTAATTATAGCGTTATTANTATTCTCTGGTGGCACTATGATNGAACATACTGTTACTGAAGGTGTAAAAGATTGTCTTGAAAAGAAGAGAATTATGACACGCAATATGCAATCTGATACAGCAAGAATAGAATGTGTACGAGTAGAAGCACAAATAGAAACTATAGAAGGTGTTGAATTTATTAGATCAATGAGTAAAGTAAAATAATGTCAACATTAAAAGAAGTACAAGAACAATTATCCAAGTGTAAAGATAATCTAAGAACTGCTAGAAAAAGCAACAAAGAAAAAGATGCACAGATTAANGAACTNAAAANCATGAATACTTTTCTAGTTGATAGAGTAGAGCAGTTTGTAGATAAAAACAGTGATCTTAGATATAAGATTAGAACCATAACAGTAGATGAAGTACTTGCAATGAGGAAAGAACAACACGCTACAAAGACAGAACAAACTTTAANTGAACAGTTAGAGAAACAGTCTGAGGTTAAATTAAATGGATCAGGAATATCACAAGCTTGATAAAGAAATAGCTGTCATTAAAAAAGACATAGATGTAATTAAAAACAATCATCTATTCCATATTCAAAAAGATATCTCTATGATAAAAAGAGTTGTCTGGTCAACAGGATTCNTACTCTTTACAAACCTAGTAGCTTTTGTTACCTATATGTTTAAATGAAAGTATATTTAATTTTATGGGTATGTGTACAAAGTCTAACTTCACCTTTAAATGAAACTTGTGTTCAAGATGTTCTATTACAAGAATTTACTAATGTTCAATCTTGTCTTAGAAACTTAGATGCATTAGGTGTTAAAATGAGTTCAGTTCCTGATGTTCATGTAACAGGATTTTGTACAACAAAACAATATGAGCCAGTATGATAGAATCCTTGTAATTGGTGATACACATTTTCCATATCATCATTCAGATACATTTCCCTTTTTACTCAAGCTAAAAAAGTTATATAAGCCTGATACAGTAATCCATATAGGTGATGAAATGGATTGGCATAGTATAAATGTAAGCCATGTTATTAATCCTGATTTACCCAGTCCAGCAGATGAACTAGAGATTGGTCGATCATTATGTCAACAATTAGAAAAGATATTTCCTAAATTAACATTGTTAGAAAGCAATCATGGTTCTATGGTACTGCGTAGAGCAATGGCTAAGGGTATGAGTAAATGGTTTATAAAAGATTATAATGAAATTCTACAAGTTGGTAGTGATTGGGAGTGGAAAGAAAAACATATAATAGAAACAAAGAAGGGTAGAATTTGCTTTGCCCATCAATTTTGTAAAGATATAGCTAAAGCTGTTAGAGAAACATCACAAAGCTGTGTGCAAGGACATTTTCATACGGTTTCGGAGATCAAATATGTAGGAAATGACTTCCATTTAAACTGGGGAATGTCAGTAGGTTGTATGATAGATAAGAAATCACTGGCTATGGCATACATGAAAGTGAATATCAGTAAGCCTATTTTATCTTGTGGTTTAATTACTGATGGTATACCTTCCATTACGCCTATGATACTAACAAGTAGTGGTTCATGGGATAAAAACATATATATATAGGGAGAAAGAGAATGGCGAAGCGTGAATGTGTGTGTAATTGTGAAGATACTTTAGAGGATATAGGTGATAAACTAGATAGTATTGAACAAAGATTAGACGAAATAGAAGAACACTTAAATCAAAAGGAGACAGATTATGGAGATGATTACGAAGATGAAGATATTGATGACTACNTTGATATCGAAGATGAAGATGCTTAAGAGATCACATAAGATCTGGATAGGCTTCGGTATAATAATCTTTCTGATGTTAGTATGGCGTTAAATTTAATTACTGCTGTAGGTCCATTAGTTAAGATGGCTCTAGGCGTTGTCGATAAGTCGGTAGCTGATAAAGATCTAAAAGATAAACTTAAATCAGAACTAACTAGTCAGTTACTAGACAACAATAGTAAAGAACTACAAAGTGCTGCTTCTATTATTCAAGCAGAAGCATCTAGTGTTCACTGGCTTACTGCAACTTGGCGACCAGCTCTAATGTGGATTTGCATCTTAGTAATATTCAATAATTATATTATAATGCCATTTGCAAATCTAATATTTGGTAGTTCGGTTGAGTTGTCTATCCCTGATCCAATGTGGAATCTTTTAACAATCGGTGTCGGTGGATATATAGTTGGTAGATCTGGTGAAAAGATAGCTACTAACTGGAAATCACAGTAAAAAAACCCCCTTTTTTTGACCATAGAGGGGGTATTTAACTACTTCCGTGTATGATCTATCGTTTTATTTTTTCTCTTATTGTAGCAACGAATACAGGAATAATATCTATAGTCTACTAACATAGCCTTAGTCCATAACTTACCACACTCCAAACATCTTTCTTTCTGCAACATATGCTTGGGTACATATACTTGTTTAGCCATGATTACTCCTTTGTAATGGGGTAACTGGAAAGGTCTAGCTACCCCAATTGTACAACACATTCTGCGGAGGTCTAGAATGTCCTGTCGTTGTACATAGGCAAGGGCGATATCTTTATTAAGGCGGCAACCTTGCCTTTACTTGCTAGGACCACAAGGTCCACAAGTAAACTTACTTCGCTGAAGGCGTGGGATTAGTTTCTCACCCACAAGCTTTCGACTACAGATAGACTGTTTCTCAATGTCTACTCACAACCACCCTTGATTACCTCAGGCATTTGCCCATACTTCATCTCAAGTGTACNTTACCCCTCTGTTAAAGAGTTGTTCAGTCAGCCGATACCGAGAGCTACTCAGTATCACGAAACTTTTTACTGGGCAGAGGTAGGTCTCACCCTCTTTACGCTAACTTGTCTTACCAAGCCTATCAGCTTTCTTTCACTCACTGCTACAAAGACCAATGCGCCCAGAAACTAAAATGGTATTGGTTCATCATCTTCTTGAATTGGTGGTGATACAGGAACTTGTGTATCAGACTTACTATCTTTAGAAGATAATAACATTATGTTACCATTAAACTTTGGAACTATAACTTCAGTTATATACTTTGTTACTCCTTGATGTTCATACTTTCTAGTTTCCAATTGTCCTTCAATGTATGCCATCTTACCTTTTGTATAATACTTTTCTACCCTATCTGCAAGAATAGGATCGAACACAACAACATTATGCCATTGTGTTTTTTCAGATGTAGTACCATCTTTACTGGTATACTTCTGATGTGTCGCTAATGCTATCTTGGCAAACTTAGTATTCTTACTACTGATTTTTATCTCAGGTGGAGAACCAATATTACCAATCAATATTACTTTATTTATCATATTACTCCTTACTCAACAAAAGCTAATTGCTTGTCTATATGATCTAACAATCTCTGCTCGACATAAGACTTTGCTTTCGCTTTAGCTAATTTATACGAACTAGCAACACCAATAACTTTCTTGTTTCTATCAATGTAGCTATCGTCTGCTAGTATCTGCCAAGATTCACCACCAGTATAACTGGTGGATCTCTTGTTCTTAACTAGATGAATTACTATATCATCACTAAATGTTCTTGGAACAGTAGCTGTATAGTGTCCTCTATTTACTTTTCTATATGGCATTATTGTACTCCTAATAATCTGGACCAAATGTACTTGATCGTTCTCTTACTGCTTCATCAATCATGTCATCAATCTCTCGTGGTCCATAGACCAATCTAAATACAACTCGCTTCCATCTTGGAATACTAGTATATATTAGATAACAACATTCATAATGATCTTCACCATTGTAATGTTCGACAGTATGATTCCAGATTGTTTCAGCAACCCAATCACTTAGCATTAGTTTTCAACTCTTGCACTTTAGATTTGTTTGCAACAGCAATCTCATTTGTTACTTTCTCAATGTATTTACTGTTATCATGCATACCTAAGAATACATCAGCTGAAACGCCAAGATGTGACATTGCTTTTGTCAATGCATCAGTCATAGCTTTCTTTGGTGCTTCGTCATCTAATGCACCAGTCTTGCGAAAGAGTTTTTGCACAGAACATACTGGGCCAAAATCTCTACCATGTGAACCTGCCCACATAGTTACTTCACAAAACACAAGTGTGTCTGTAAATGTATAGTTAGCTTTCCAATTCCAACCTTCGCCAATCGGACCGAATACTTCAGTCATCTTTCCGATTTGCCACATTGGATCGATAGTTGTAATGTCACCAAAACCTTTGTTTACTTTCTTAGTAAACTTAGGATCAGTAACTTTTAGTTGATCCCAATATCTTTTGTTATCTTTGGGATCTGCTAGTGGATTTAGTTTTGTCATTGTTTACTCCTTCTAATGTTGAGTTGGTGGAAACCACTCAATCGTTGGTAATTCTACATCACCTTCTATTTTAGTATTAGTATCTATTGAATCAAAATCAATATAGTCAGGTGGTGTAATATCAGCTTTCAACATACTTACAAAATATGTCTCTGCGTATAATAACTTCGCTATGAAGTCATCATCTCTTTCTATCTGAAATATCTTCTGCATAGAATTACCTACTATGCAACAAAGATAAGCAGAAGCCAAACCAGTAACCATCATGTAATGTTGTACCTGAGGATAATACTTGTTTGTTACATCTTTGATTGTAAACGGACTTACATGCTTAGCCTCAAATACTGCATCATCAGATGTAATACCATCTAGATTTGCTCTAGCAAAAGGTACATCTTTACTCATCATTGTAGGCATTTCTTTTACAGTCAATCCTGTTTGTTTCTCAAACCATTCTCTGTTGAATTTTTCGGTATAAATACCTAGTTGCACAGGGAATACTTCACTCAAATCATCAGGTTTAATAATACCTTTTTTGATCTCATACAGTTTACGCCATTCACCTTCAACTAATTTGTTAGCATCAGTACCACCAATAGTCCAAGAATCTAGTACTTGTTTTTCGATCTTGACTTCCGTAGCTCTGAGTTTCTTTTTTGCCATTCGCTTTGCTCCTGTCTGTATTTATTTAATAACATATCTCTAACATGATATACTCTCTTGTTATCGTTTACATATTTGCTCATAAATAATTTTTCAAATGCAGTAGCATCTTCATATGTCAAATACTTCTTTGCTAGTTTGATAACAAATTGTTTTCTGTTACTTACAATGTCACTTGGGTTTGTAGATTCCTGATATTGTGGAATCTGTTTTGATGCCCTCATAAGTATATTTTTTAGGCTTTTCATATTGCTCCATTAATTTATTAAGATACCACTGTGCTTTTTCTAAATCTACAATGCCATGCTTATGTTTATGTCTAGTAATATATTTTATAATATTACCCTCTAACCAACCTAATTTCTTAGATAATATATAGTCGGTTGTACCTATGCCATCTGCATAGTACAATGGATCAATATCATTTGTATCTGTATATTCGGTCATAATTACTCCTTCGGTATAAGTTTTATATCACAGTTCAATGCATCTGCCCAGCAACAGAACAAATATCCTGATGGCTTTCGTATACCTACTTCCCATTTAGATACTAGTCCTTTTGCTACTCCTAGTATGTCATCAAGATTAGATTGCGTTAATCCCAGCTGTTCTCTTTTGATTACAAACTGGGATATAACTTTATCTTGAAAGTCCTTACCCAATGCAAATTCCATATTATATTAATACAAAATTTAAGCGGCAAGTAAAGTATGCCATTCTTGAGAACCAAGCATATCTGTTACTTTCATTGATCTTGTACGCAACTTGTTGTGTGGATTACCTCTGCCTTCAGGGTGTGTTGCCCAGTGAGTAGCAGTCTGGTAAACAGCATACATATTACTGCCATATCTTCGTTTGTATGATCCCCAATGCTTATCTAGTTCTTTCAATGTATAATCAGATATAGTCTTGACAAGATCTCTATCTACTTTGGCTAGTGTTTGTTCAAACAATAAACCAACATCTACTTGATTAACTTGTTTCTTAGCCATAGTTTCAAACCATTCTGGATAAGCTTGAAATGTAGATAATGCAGAAGTTATATCTTTAGACTGCAAATGTGCTTTGTTCTGCCAGTTTTTCTTTGACATAGATCTGATAAACCAAGCGGCAGAAAAACAACCATTCAAACAATAAGATATAATTGGTGCAAATATAAACTGCTCTGACCATCTTAGATTGTAAGCAGTCCAACACCACAATCTTAGTTTGATTGTATCTTGGTTGAACTTGATAGTTTCATTGTTGAATGTAACCATTCTGTGAAACTTACCACCATTATCAGTCAATACATCATTCACTTCAATATTGTCCAGATCCAACTGGTCAGTAGATCTAAGACCTTCATTCAACATATCAACAAATTGTCTGTAAGTTCGTAAATTATTAGCCGAAACATTAGACATTGTAGATATATATTCTCGACTTTCGGCATCAAGTATGGCAGTTTTGTCAGGAACTGTGCATAATGTGTTGCCTTCGTCAAAGTAGTGTAAAGTCATCATAGCTGGTTGCACATCACATTGTGCAGAAATTTCTAGTTGACTTTGATTCGGTATATTCATATCGTACTCCTTATCATTGTACCCTTCGGTTCAGGGGGTAGGCTCATCTACCCCTTGCATCTTATCAATCTCAGAATGAATTATATCCCTTGATTGCTCATTGGTTTCCCAATCACTACGAAGTTTCTTAATCATACTATCAACCTTGTATGCCTCAAGCATCATGGTCTTGTCTTTCTCAAGTAACTTCAGTAGTGGTCGCAAACCTTCTTCGATTACTCTAGTATATAGTCTGTTAACACTAGTGAGGTAATCATACTTCTCTTGCATTTCTTCAAGACTGTCTTGAAATGCCATTGCCATCTTTGCCATTTTTTTTTGACTCCTTCTCTCTCTTCATGGTTTCTAAGGTTTGAAGTTCAGTCTTACTCAACAAACCAGTTTCATCACTCATCTTAATTAGAATGTCAATCATCTGACCATGCATATCTTGATTTCTCTGAGCCTGTCTGAACACTATATCAGACAACTCTTGAATACCTTTATGCAAGTCTTGTATTGATTCTGCAATAGCAGTAGACCATTTCATAAACAACTTCTGTTGTTCTTTGTCCATTTTGTTTATCATGCTATCTTCCCTTCATTGACTGTTGGATCATATCCTTCGTCTTGTTGATTGTATTTGTTGAACTTAGGATCATCAACATTACCGAATACTGCACCAGTATGTATGTCATAAATGTAACCCTCAGGTGTCACATGAAATACTTTCTTGCTAGTATAATTGTAGTTTCGTTGACCATCATTCATCTGTCGTTCCATTCGGTTGACATCATGCATCTTCAACATTGTCTTAGAAAAATCGTAGTCAAGTAGTAGTTTGTAATACCAGTTGAAACGATTACCTACATATGCCACAGTCTTTGCTGTGAACACAGTTCTACTGGCTTTACCCAGTACACCCATTGCTTTACTTATCATCATTGCTCCTTTCGTTTATTGAATGATATAACTTAGTATAAGCGTCATCATAATATGTGCTGTAATCTTCAGGACCTATCTCTTCTACAAATCCAGCTTCACATTCAACACATGGCTCATCATCAATGTAACACTCACCATTACAATGTGAGCATATCTCTTTAGATATCATTGTATACTCCTTCCTAGTATTATAACATTTTATCTAAATCGGTAAACGGATAATTAATCGGTTTACTCTTGTATAATTCTCTCTTTAATTTATTAAACCTCTTTCGTCTTTTTATTCTCTCAGCTTTTTCCATTACAATCATATCCGATATTCTTCTAATTTCGGCATAATATTCATGGATTTCATGTGGTGGTCTATTCCAATCTCTTGGTCTATAACCATANTAATCTTTAAAGATATCACTATAAACCCCAGCAATATCTTGTAGTTCAATCATTTGATCTACAGTCAATACAGTATGCATCTTTAACTCCTTTCGGTTGACGTTAAGGCGAGGCGAAGCCGAGCCACATTTTTTTGCAAAAATTTGAGATTAGCCAGATTACCGACTAATCTCGAAATATGTATGTTACTAGATAACTGGATCTAGTTTGTGATTGTTTTCATGTAACCACAGTTGAGCCTCAGTGGGCTTTGTCATAGTTTTGAAAGACTTTGTTGGCTTGTTCTTTGAGACATATTTTACATATGCTTTGCCAATCACATCAAAGTAAAACTGCTTTTTAGCATCAATCATAACAGTTTTTAAGTCAATCGAATATTGATAGTTAGACATCAATTTATCCTTGCCACTAAGTTGTGACATCAGAACTTCCAATCCTTGCATTGATGCAGTTGCTGGATTGATATGTTCAGAGCCAGTCTGTGCTTGGATTTTCTTTTTCTCAAGTTGTACCTGATCTAACTTCTTTTCTAAGTTAGCTTTAGCAAACTCAAGTTTTGATATCTCTGATGATAATTCAACATCTAAGTTGTACATATCATCATTGTCAATCATTGGCTTGTATATAATCTTCATACCAGTCAAGATTGATTGTGTCATTTGATCTAGAGTGACTTCTCTTTTTGATTGTTGATCCATAGTTATACTACCTTTCCGAATCATGTTCTCTTGATTCTAGCAATCTATGATTGCATATCTCTNANCACACTTTTTCNAGCATTACACAAATACTTGGCAGTTACTGCGACCACTTGCAATACAATGTACCAGTAGGGTTGGGTTCCCTACTGTGACAAGAGAAGTCATGGCAAGTTGTCTATTTGTGTTATGCGCAGATAAAAGTGTTTTTGTTTCACTGGCTAGGTTGCAAAGGATTTAAGAATCCTTTGTATTACAGCGTGTCGGAGACACGAGGCGAGGCGAAGCCGAGCCTTTTTTTTTGAGTGAGTTGACAACGAGATCTAGCCATGATACGTGTAAGAGGCGTGAAGAATATACCAGCAACAAGTGATCTGACCGACAAGCAAAAGAAGCTTGTTGATACTATCGTAGCCACAGGGTGCAGTATCACAGAAGCATCAAAAATCGCTGGATATTCAACAAAAGAAAGTGGTCGTGTAACTGCGTCACGAACCCTACGAATCCCAAAGGTACAAAAGTACATGATGGATCAAATAGCAAAGACGATTGGTCTGGGTGCAGTCAGTGCATCACACAAGATGATCCATCTGTCACAACATGCACGAAGTGAGTATGTGCAACTCGAGGCTAGCAAAGACATACTAGATCGAGTAGGACTGCGTACACCAGACAAGGTACAACACGCTGTGGCTAGGTGATATAAAAGTAAACATAGACCTGACATAGTGGCAGGGGGGGTTAAAAACTACAACTGTACGTAGTGATACATATCTCACACACAACAGAGTTCAAAAAGGTACGATTGTGAGTTTACTGTACCAATTCATAAGATAATATCTCATTGACGCAAAGAAAGACCTGATATAAGGTTAGCTAAGACTGGTTAAGTCAGCGTTGGTGTTGCAACACATTACTTACTAGTCTAAAAATATTTTTGTAAAGGAGAGTATTATTATGCCTATGGGAAAAGGAACTTATGGTTCGCAAAGAGGGAGACCTTCAAAAGCTGCTAAGTCAAAGAAAATGACACCAGCAATGAAGATGAAGATGATGGCTATGAAAAAGAAGAAGAAGTAATGCCTAAACATACAAAGAAAGCTAAAAATAGTAAACTAGCAGCTATGTATGGTGATAAGAAAAAGATCACAAGAGGTGATATCATCATGGCTATTAGAAAAAAAAAGAAAAAAAACAACAAATAGATGAAAGACATAACCAATGGTAAAAAAATCAACTGTTAATAAGTCTGGAAACTATACAAAGCCGACATTACGAAAGAGATTATTCAATTCCATCAAAGCTAGTGCTGTTCAAGGTACTGCTGCTGGACAATGGTCTGCTCGTAAAGCACAACTACTAGCTAAAAGATATAAAGCAGCTGGTGGTGGCTACAAATAATGTCAAAGACTAGACGACAACAATCACTTACAGCATGGGGAAAGCAGAAATGGCGTACTAAGTCAGGTAAAAAATCGTCTGAAACAGGCGAAAGATACCTACCTAGTTCTGCTATTAANGCATTAAGTGCGTCTGAGTATGCTAGAACCACAGCTGCAAAAAGAAAAGCCAAGAAGTCTGGAAAACAATTTAGCAAACAACCAAAAGGTATTGCTGCTAAAGTAAGAAAGTATAGAAGTTTCTAATGGTAGCGAAGAAATATCAAAATCCAAAAGGTGGATTGAACGCTGCTGGTAGAAAATACTTCAAAAGGAAAGAGGGTAGTAATCTAAAATCACCAGTAAAACGAGGAGTGAACCCAAGAAGAATATCTTTTGCTGCTCGTTTCGCTGGTATGAAAGGTCCAATGAAAGATGATAAAGGTAGACCAACTAGAAAAGCGTTGGCACTTAGAGCATGGGGATTTAGGAGTGTAGAATCTGCTAGAAACTTTGCAAATCGTCATAAAAAGAAATAATGAGTAGTAAAGCCAAGATAAAAGGCACTAGAGTAGAAAGAGAAATAGTAAAATTATTTGAAGATCTAGGGTACAGTTCTCGTAGACAACCCATGTCAGGTGCTATACAAGACTTTCCACATGATGTTTATGTTAATGACCTATTTGATGGTACAACTATAGAAGTTAAGGCTAGAAAGAATGGTCAAGGATTCAAACAACTAGAAGATTGGAAAGGTTCTGCTGATATTTTAGTCTTGAAAAAAGACTTTAATCCACCTAGTGTGTACCTAGATTGGAATTTATTTAAGGAGTTTTTAAATGTCTACAGACAACATAGATTCGGAAGTGAATCTAGAGAACAGAAAACTGTTTCCTCTAACTTTTCAAGAGAGGCAACGATTAAGAAAGATCGTAAAAAAAGTTCACCTAAAATTCCTTCCAGAAAGTTCAGTAACGGACAAGGAAGCAGACAAGTTAATAGAATCTCTTGGACCAAAGATAAGAGAAAAATTGCTAAAAGAACATTTAGACAAGCTGTAAATGGTCAAGTTCGATTACAAACCCAATGGAGAAACGCTAAAGACATTTCTAAAGGGGAATGAGTTTTTTCGTGGACTAAGAGGTCCAGTTGGTAGTGGTAAATCAGTTGCTTGTTGTATAGAAATATTCAGAAGAGCATTACAACAAACACCAGCACCCAATGGTAAAAGAAAATCTAGATGGGCAGTCATCAGAAATACTAATCCTCAGTTAAAAACAACTACAATCAAAACTTGGTTAGACTGGTTTCCTGAAACACAGTTTGGAGTGTTTGCTTGGTCAGTACCATATACACATCATATCAATGTTGGTGATATAGAATTAGAAGTTATATTCTTGGCTTTAGATAGACCTGAAGATGTCAAAAAATTATTATCATTAGAACTTACTGGTATATGGATTAATGAAGCAAGAGAGTTACCTAAGAGTATTATAGATGCTTGTACTATGCGTGTAGGCAGATATCCTTCTATGCGTGATGGTGGTGCATCATGGTATGGTGTTATAGCTGATACCAACGCACCAGAAGAGGATCATTGGTGGGCAGTTATGTCAGGAGATGTACCTACACCTGAACATTTATCAAGAGAAGAAGCATTAATGTTAGTTAAACCTGATAACTGGAAGTTTTTTACTCAACCATCTGCAATGTTAGAAAACAAAGACGATAAGAATAATCTAATTGGTTACAAGAACAATCCTAAGTGTGAAAACAACAAAAACCTTACAAAAGATTATTATGAAAACATTATCAGAGGAAAACAAAAAGGTTGGATAGATGTTTATGTTATGAATAAACTTGGAACTATCGAAGAAGGTAAGCCTGTCTACACATCTTGGAATGAACAAGTACATATGTCAAAAGAAAATATAGAACCTTATAGTTCTACTGTATTTATTGGTATTGACTTTGGTTTGACACCAGCAGCAACCTTTGGACAAAGATTAGTTACAGGACAATGGTTAATATTACAGGAGTTAGTATGCTTTGATATGGGCGTTACTAGGTTTGCAGAACTACTAAAACATGAAATAGCAAAGAACTATAAAGGATTAGACCTAGAAATATATGGTGATCCAGCTGGTGATTTTAGATCTCAAACAGATGAAACAACACCTTTTCAGATACTTAGACATATGGGTATAAGAGCAATACCAGCACCATCTAATGATGTAAGTCTTAGAATAGAAGCTGTAGAAGCAGCATTAACAAGAATGGTAGAAGGTAAAGCTGGATTCTTATTGAATTATAACTGTGTTAATTTAAAAAAAGGTTTCAATGGTGGTTATCATTATAGAAGATTACAAACATCAGGTGATAGATATGATGAAAAACCTATGAAAAATAAATATTCTCATATACATGATGCTTTACAATACATGATGCTAGGTGCTGGTGAAGGTAAAAGTCTTACAGCTGGTAGATCAAAAGCAGCAACTGTTGTCAAAACTAGACAATGGAATGTATTTGATAATAAAAAAAGAAGGAAATCAGTATGGCAAAACAAACTAGGTATTTAGTATATTTTTACGAAAATGATGATTATCATAGACACACTAAATTTTTTAAGAAAGGATTTAAACATTGTGGAGTTTTATCGTATGATGATGATGCTAAGCATTGGCTTCTTATTGAGTATATTTTTGGTCATATAATGGTAGAAGTATTACCAGATAACAAAATAGAACCTTTGTTTAGATTATTTAAAATGAGAAATGGTGTTGTATTACAAGGCGATATACAATCCAATACAACAAAGTTTCCGTCTATATTAGGTAGTTGGATTAAAGAACATTCTTGTGTTAGTTATGTACAAAGAATACTAGGAATGAACAAATGGTGGGTATTTACACCCTATCAATTATATTGTGCGTTGAAAAAGGTTAAGTTTTCTGAAATAGAATTATAGTATGGGTAGTTTATTTGGATCTAGAACACCTCGTAAGACTGAGGCAGAAAAAGAATTAGAACAAGAAAGATTAAAAAGAATCAGAGAAGAAGAAGCTGAAAGAGATAGACTTGCAGCTGAAGCTGAAAAAGAAAAAGGTAGAAGAGCTAAAGGTTTAGTAGGTATGAGATCTCTATTCTCAAGAGCTGGTGGTAAAGGATTTTTTTACGAGGGAAAAGAAGTTGAGTAGTCAAAGTGGAACATCTACAGGAGCTGGTGGAAATCAAAGCTCTGTACCAAAGAAAAATAGATTTGGTAGTGATTCAGATGTAAATAGATCTATTGCAATGAGAGCAGATCAATTTGCACAGGAACAATTAGATATACAAAAAACATATTCAGGTCCAAACAAAATGACAGTTACTGGTTATAGATCAGGAACTGGTAATCAAATGTATGGTGCTGAATATAACCAAGCAAGAAATAGATATTTGGCAAGTATTGGTGCTGGAACTTTCAATGAAGAAACAGGACAATTTACAGCTGGTGTACAAACAGATAAAGGATTAACATTTACAAATGCTACTAGAGGTGCTTACCAAGCAACTAAAAACATAAGTATACCTTTATCAAAAGAAATGTTTAAATCTCAACAAAAATTTAAAATGGCAGTATTAGGTGGTGCAACTGCAATAAGTGGTATGCCATCATTCTTTACAGCTGGATTATTAACAAACCAACCTTATGAACAGTTTGTTCAAAATAGAGAAGCTGGTGTACAAAGAAATGTAATACAAAATAATCAAACAAAAAATAACCAAACTAATAATCAAACAACTTATAGGCAGACTGGTGGTGATGCTTCTGTTATGGAAGAAGTACAAAAAAGAAATCAAAAACTTGCTAGTACTGCTGCATCAACTGCTGCAGAATCTAGAAACTTCTATGCATCTGCTGGTAAAAGCATAAAAGCTAAAAAGATATCGAGTTTTGCATAATGGCATATGTACCAATAGCTCAACCCCCTGTAGAAAATTATGATACTGATAATAGAGTAACATCATTCATAAAAAAATATAAAGAAGCAGAACAAATACACGATCATTGGAAAGATAAATATGAAGAAGCATATGAATATACTATGCCTCAAAGAGAATCATTCTACGAAGAAACTATAGGCGAAAGAAGAACAGATAAAATATTTGATGAAACTGCTGTTGTAGGTATACAAGAATTTGCTAGTAGATTACAAGCTGGTATTGTTCCTACTTATGGTAGATGGGCAAACTTACAAGCTGGTACTGAAATACCTGATGATGCAAAACCAATTATAAATGAACAGTTAGATAAGATAACTGAATATGTTTTTGAAGTATTAGCTAACTCAAACTTTAATCAAGAAATACATGAAGCCTTTATGGATTGTGCTATAGGCACAGGAGTATTACTAGTAGAAGAAGGAGATGCATTAAGTCCAATAAATTTTACTGCTGTTCCTTTACCTAGAGTAATGTTGAATAATGGACCTGACCAAAAGATAGACACAGTATTTAGAAAGAGAACTATGCGTTATGATAAGATTATGATTGCATATCCTAAAGCTGAAATGTCTGAAAAGATGATGAAAAGAATTATGGACACACCAACAGAACAAGCGAACATAGTTGAAGGTGTGTTTAAAGTTTATGATGAACCTAATGTAGAAAAATATAAATATTGTGTTGTCTGTATGACAGATCAAGAATTAATTTTAGAAAAAGAGTTAGAAGGATCAGGATCTAATCCTTACATAGTATTTAGATGGAATAAAGCTAGTGGCGAAGTATATGGTCGTGGACCAGTATTTAATGCTATGGCAGCAATCAAAACTACAAACCTTACAGTAGAACTAATATTACAAAACGCCCAAATGAATATCTCAGGTATATATACATTTGAAGATGATGGTGTAATTAATCCTGATACAATAACTCTAACTCCGGGCAGTCTAATTCCTGTAGCACCAAACAGCAGAGGATTACAAGCACTTCCAGCAGCTGGTAGATTTGATGTAGCACAATTAGTATTAGGAGATATGAGGCAGAATATTAAAAAAGCATTATACATGGAAACATTAGGTAGACCTGAAGGTACACCAATGTCAGCTACTGAAGTATCTCAAAGAATGGCAGATCTATCTACACAGATAGGATCATCATTTGGTAGACTACAATCAGAACTAATAACACCTTTGCTTAGAAGAGTTATAAGAATCTTAATTAAGATGGGTAAGATAGATATACCTAAAGTAAATGGTAGAGAAGTAAAAATAGTATCTACATCACCATTATCTCAAGCACAGCATGAACAAGATGTACAAGATGTTCTTAGATTCTCATCTATACTTGCTCAAACATTTGGACCACAAATGCTTAATTTAGTAGCAAAACAAGATGAAATGGCTAAGTATTTAGCTGAAAAGATGGGATTACCTGAGAAACTAATTAGAGATGCTGGAGAACAGCAAGAACTCCTTTCACAGTTGCAAAATCAACAACAACAAGCTAATATGGCTCAAAATGAGCTGGGAATCCCTCAAGACCAAACAGGACAACAGTCCTGATTCAGAAATAGATATACTATTCGCAACACTATTTAATCTTCCTAATGGTAAAAAAGTATTAGACTATTTAGAAAAGATTACTATAAAAGCAAATGTATCACCACAAACACCTAGTAGTAACTTGTGGCATTTAGAAGGACAAAGATATTTAGTAAACTTAATTAAAAATAAAATAAGAAAAGGATCAAAGAAGAATGACTGAAGAACAAACACCAGATAATCTAGAACAAACTACAGATAATACACAAGCTCCTGTAGAAAGACCTGAGTATGTTCCTGAAAAGTTTTGGAATAAAGATACTAATGAAATCAATGTTGAAGATTTAAGTATATCTTATAATGCTTTAGAGAAAAAACTAGGATCTAGAACAGAAGATCTATCTAAACAAATTAGAGATGATATAGAAAAAGAAAGACTATCATCTGCACCTGAAACTTATGAAATACAATCACCTGAGTTACCTGACAATGTACAGTTAGATATTAATCCTGAAATGCCATTACTACAATGGTGGCAAGAACTAGCAAAGTCAAAAGGATTAACACAAGATGAATTTAATTCAGGTATAAAAGCATTTGCAGAAAATGAAGTAAATGCATTACCAAACCAAGAAGAAGAAATGAAACTACTTGGTGAAAATTCAAAAGAAAGAGTAGAATCAGCTGACCTATGGGCAAAGAAAAACTTATCACCTGAAGGATATGAAGCAGTTGCAGAACTTGCTTCTACTGCTATGGGTGTAAAAGTAATAGAAGAAGTAATGAAACTTACAAAAGATGCTCCTATGCCACAAACAGAAACAAGGATTGATGTAGAGCCTGATAAGATAGATTTAAGATCTATGATGGCAGATCCAAGATACTGGAAAGATGGTGAAAAAGATCCAGCATATATAAGAAAAGTTACTGATCTATATGAGAAATACGAAGCCAAAAAGACAGCGTAGAAAAGTAAAAGTATTATGGAGAGATGCCATTAGTCATGCTGAATGGTGTTATCCTAGTGAAGTAAAAAAATATAAACCAGCTATAAATACAACTGAAGGGTATCTTCTTATAAGAAATAGCGAAGTAACTATAGTCTATATGTCCTACAATGATACAGATATAGGTGATATATGTGTCATACCTACAGAGAATGTTAAGACAATAACATTTGTGCGTTGATCTTTTCTTAAAAATATGCGTCTTTCTTACTAAGACCTTAATGGCTTTCTGATATGCCTTTCATAGATAACATATCAAGACCAAAGAGATAATCGAATATTAACAATTAGAACACAAAGGAGAAACTATGAGTTCGCAAATCAGTAATGCTTTTATCACTCAGTTTGAAGCTGAAGTGCATATGGCATATCAAAGAATGGCGAGTAAACTCAAAGGTCTTGTTCGTACAGTTAATGGTGTATCAGGAGAATCTGTAAAGTTCCAAAAAGTAGGTACTGGCGAAGCTACAAGCAAAGCTAGACACGCTGAGATAGTTGCAATGAATATATCACATTCAAATGTAACTGCTACACTTTCAGATTTCTACGCATCAGATTATGTCGACAGGCTTGATGAGTTGAAAACTAATATTGACGAAAGAGCTGTGATAGCTAACAACGCTGCATATGCTCTTGGAAGAAAGACAGATGACATTATCTTAGACGCAATGGCATCAGCAACTACTCTTGCAAACAATGCTGGAGCTTCAGGTGCTTCACCAGCTACAGACATGAACATTGACAAGATCAAAGAGATGCAAGAGTTCTTTGGTACAAACTCTGTGCCAGATGACAATGCTAGATATTGGGCAATCGGTCCTTCACAATGGTCAGACCTTTTGGCTGACGACCAATGGACAAGAACTGAATACTTAGGAAATAACGAATTACCTTATGCTGGTATGAACTATACCACTAAGAGATTCTTAGGATTCTTATTCTTCGTACACTCAGGTCTTAAGACATCAGGTTCTACAGACAGACACACTGTGTGTTGGCATAAATCTTCAATGGGATTAGGAGTAGGTTCAGAAGTAAGAACTGAAGTAAACTATATTCCTGAGAAAGTAGCACACCTAATGACTTCTTATTTATCAATGGGATCAACTTTAATTGATGACAATGGTATAAGAATTCAGAAATGTGCAGAATAGGAGTAAATTATGGCATACGCATTAGACAATCCTGTTAAAAAAATAACACAAGCTGGTGATAGCAATTCAATCTTTTACTATACAGATGGAGATGCTACATCAACTGTTGTAGGTAGTGGTTACTTTAACCTCTCAGCTACAGAATTTAAACAAGGCGATATGATCCTTTGTGCCAATGGTATAGGTGGCACTATAGAATCTGACTTACTTGTTGTAACTTCTGCAAGTGGAGCAACAACTGTAACTACTGCTAAATTAGCATAACACTATGAGGGGGGTTTATCCCCCCTTTTAATTTGGAGATTTTATTATGGTAATGATGAACATAGCGAAGAGCGCAGTAAGTAGTGTTAGAGCTTTATTAAAGAAAAAAGGTTTAAAAGACGCTGTAGATGTAACTACAAAAAAAGCTAAAGGAGTATCTGCTAAAGCAAAAGAAGCAGTTGCAAAAGCAAAACCCAAAGTAGACAAAGCTGCTCAAGCAGTAAAAGCAAAAGCAAAACCAGTAACTGACAAAGTAAAACCAGCTGTAGAAAAAGCTAAAGCAAAAGTAAAACCAGCAGTAGAAAAAGCAAAAAAAGGAGCTAAAGCTGTAGGTAGAGCAGCTGGTACAACTGCTGCTACTATTGGAACTGTTGGTGCTGCTGTAGGCGCACCACTAGGTGCTGCTGCTAATGTTGGTGCTGGAAAAGTAGTTAGAGCTACAAAAGATAAAGTAGCAAAAATGAGGGGTATACCAAGAAAAAGATCAAGAGAAAATAAAGCCTTAAATGAATTATCAGATGGTGTAACTGGTGCTGTTGCTGGTGCTGCCATTGGTGGCATTGGTGCTTTAGCAGCAACTGGTGCTTTAGCTGCATCATTAATAAAAACTAATCAACCTAAAGAATCAGGATATACAGTAAAAAGACTTTCAGATGGTAGGTTTAGTACAACATTTCAAGATGCAAATGCTAATGCAGTATTTTCATCAAAACAGTTATCACCAAAAGATATAGCAGATGTAAGAAAAAATGTAGCTGTATTAGATAGTATTGTATTAGGTGATAATATATCCTTTTTAGAAAAACAAGAATTTATGGCTAGACTAAATTACTTAGCAGATAAATACGGAGTAAATAATATAACTGGTAAAAACTTATCTGTATTAATACCAGCAGTAGGTAAAGCATAAACTAATGGCAGTTACCAAAGTAGATATTGCCAGTAGAGCATTAATAATGATAGGAGCTAATCCTATTTCATCATTTACAGATGGTACAACTGAATCCCTTGTAGTAAATACAATCTATGAAGAAATAGTAGAATCTACTCTTACAAGAGCTAGATGGCGTTTTGCTACAGGACAACAACAATTATCATTCTTAACTGATACACCAGCTGGTAGATTTGAATATGCATATCAACTACCAACTAGTCCACAACTATTACAGATATTAGCTATTACAGTTAATGACCAACCAATACCTTATTCAAGATATGAAGATAAAATTTATATGAATAGTTATGGTAATGAAAGTACAGTCATCATGGATTATATATTTAGACAAGATGAATCATTATTTCCACCATATTTTAGATTAGCTTTAGAACTAAAGTTAGCCAGTATATTTGCTGGTTCAATAGCTAGAGATTCTGCTCTAGTAAATGAGTTTGACCAACAAGCAGAAAGACAACTACTTATAGCTAAAAATATTGATGCACAAGAAACAACAACTAAGAGATTGTCAACTAATAGATTTATTAGCAACAGAAGGAGTAGTAGAAGTGGGATTGTTTCCTAATGCCAAGAAAAGTCAGACAGGTATATACTAACTTCTCAGCTGGAGAACTTAACTCAAATTTAAACGCAAGAACAGATGCTAGAGCTTACTTTGAAGGAGCAAAGCAATGTCGTAACTGGTTCTTACTTGACGAAGGTGGGGTTATGCGTAGACCAGCAACACAGTTTACTACAGCTCTTGTAGGTGAAACTAGAATCATACCATTTATATTTAGTAATGATGAAGTAGCTATATTTGCTTTTTCTAATAATAGATTAGATGTTTTTAATTCTAGTGGTACTGCAATACAAAGTAACATTACTAGTAATTGTAACTGGACTACAGCTCAACTATTTGAATTAAACTTTGCACAGTTTGCAGATACTGTGTTTTTGACACATAGAGATAATCCTATAAGAAAAATAAAAAGAACATCAGCTAGTACATTTGAAGTTTCTGCTTATACTTTTGAAGAAGATACTACTGTAAGTGCTGGTGGTATAAATAAAACTACTGCACCTTTTTTTAAATATGCAGATGGTACTACAACACTAACACCTAGTGGTACTACTGGTAGTATTACATTAACTGCTTCTACAGATACCTTTGTATCTGCTCATAATGGTACATACATACAATTAGGTGATACACCAAAACAATTAAAGATTACTGGATTTACATCTGCTACACAAGTTACTGCTCAAGTATTAGAAGCATTACCTAACACAGATGCAGATGCAGATTGGGCAGAAGAACTTATATCTGCTGTAAGAGGATTCCCACAAGCTGTATCTTTCCACGATAATAGATTATGGTTTGGTGGTGTAAGAGATAGACCTTCAGCTGTTGTGGCTAGTCAAATAGGTGGTTATTTTAACTTTGATCTCGGTACAGCATTAGCTAGTGAAGCAATCAATGTTGCTATAGCTGGTGATAAAGTTAATGAAATTAGACACTTTGTATCTTCTAGAAATCTACAGATATTTACAGATGCTGGTGAATACTACATACCTACAAGTGGTAATACTGCTGCTGTTACACCAAGTAATATAACATTTCTTAGACAAACACCTTATGGTTGCAATAGAGCAGCTCCTGTACCTTTTGATGGTGCTACACTATTTACACAAAAAAATGGTAAAGCTGTAAGAGAGTTTGTATTTAGTGATTTAGAACAAGCATATAAATCTACTGCTGTATCTGTATTATCTTCACAGCTAATAGATGCACCTAAACAAATATCTATGTTAACTGGTAACAATGAAAGACCTGAACAATTTGCTTTTTTTCTTAATAGTGGTAGTAACGAAAATGGTAAGATAGGTGTATTTCATAGTATTAGAGATGAAAAGATAGCTGGTTGGACTATGTGGGAAACTAAGTCAGGAGATCAATTTCATTCTATAACAGCTTTAAATCAAGATTTATTTGTAGTAAGCAAGAGAGTTTTGCCATCTGGTACTAAATATCTATTAGAGAAGTTTAGTGATACAGACAATGTAACATTAGATTGTTCTACAACAACTACTGTATTTCAGAAAGGAACACCTCTTGTTAATGGTGGATCTCAATCAGGTAGTGTTTTAAATGTAGATGGTTTTACAACTGCACCAGCAATACAAGAAACTTTTACNATAGCTGGTAATGCAACTGAATATACTATAACTGCTGTTACAGCAACAAGTTCAGGACATACCCTGACCTTAAATAAAACATTAGCTGCAACACCAGCTGATAATGCTGCAATTACAATAGTAGATGGATTTATACATACAGTTAACGCTGTTTACGAAAATACTACACAAGTAAACGCTGTATTTGGTAATGGTTCTTTAGGNTTATATACAGTAGATTCTAACAATAGAATTACATTAAATAATGCACCTTTTCCTACAGGAGTTAGAGTAGGATTTAATTTTACACCAATATTAGAAACTATGCCTATTGATAAAGAAATAGAAAGTGGACCATTGACAGGACACCCAAGAAGGATTAATAAGGCTATAGTAGATATTTCTGAGGGATTAGACATAACCATGAAAGCAGCAGATTTAAGTTCTAAAGAATTAATAATACAACAAGTAGATTTTACAGCTNNTACTGATTTNCAGTCAGTCACAGGAAAAAAAGAGTTTAACTTNTTAGGATATAGTAAATCACCAACAATAACAATTTCACAAAACGATCCTTTACCTCTTAAAGGTATTAGGACTAGCTATGGAGATACAGTTCGCATAATGGGTGCAGCAATAGGATTATCTTCTTCGTCTTTATTTTTATTAAGTGCTGGTGTATCTGCAATAGGTACAATATCTAGTATTAGGGCGCAACAAGCAGCACTACAAAGAGAAAACAAAAGAATAGAAGCAGAAAGACTTTCAGCTAAGTTAAAAGCATTAGAAGAAGAAAATGCTAGAACTATTGCATTTAATAATGATTTAGCAAACAACTTAGCATTTCAATCTGTAGCTGGTTACTATGATGATTCTATGAGTTATACTAATATTAACAAACAAGCCAAACAAAATATGTTAAAAGACATAGGTAACATTAGACTTGCTGGTAAATCTGTAGATGTAAAATATGACCAGATGAGATTAGAAAATAAATTTAAGTCACAGGATTTAACATTTGGAGGATATACTTCTGTATTAGCTGGATTAACAACTGGTTATGCAAACTATAAGTACTTTAAAACTTAATGGCATTAACAAAAGGTAATAGAGAAAATATAACTACAGTAACATCTGTACAAAGTCGTATGGGTGTCGTACCTACATATGCTGGTAGTGGCTTAGCAAACGCTGCTGAAGCTATAGGAGATACACTAACTGGTTTTGCTAAAAGACAAGCAACTATAGAAGAAGAAAAATACAAAGCACAGTTTGAAATAGATACTACAAAATATCTAACAGAACTAGCTAGAGAACACCCTCTAGAACCTGAAACCTTTACAAATAAAGCAGAGAGTTACATAAATACTATAGTAGAAAAAGCTCCACCAAGATTTAAAACTTATTCTGAAAAATATTCTAAACTTATGGCAGCCAGAGAAGGTGATGCTATATACAATAGATGGTACAATAAGAATCAACAAAATTCTATAAAGATATTTAATGAAGGTATGGAAGTTTTTGTAGACCATGAATTATCTACAATATCACAATTAAATAGTGAAGAGTTTGATAAATACTGGATAGAACAATTACTACCTAACTTAGAAAATAAAATGATTTCTTATAATAATTTATATGAAAGTTTAGATCCTGAATATTCTGGCTCATTATCTTTACCTAATGTTTTTATGCAAGATGTAAAACTTACATTTGAAAAAGCAAGAATATTTCAAAAAAGTAATAACATATTAGCACTTGCTAATGCACAAGATGTAGCAGAGTTTGGTGCTGGTCAAGTTCCTTATGGTACTGGTAAAAGTAATTTAGAAAAAGCACAAGCATATCTTATTAACACATTAATACCAGATTANATAAAAAATGCTGATGCTGATGACGGTATAGATGGTTTTTCTACATTAACAAATAGTACAAAAGGTGAGAGAGAAGAGATAACAAATGATCTTGCTACTTATATAACTAATAATGTTTTACAATATGAAACAACACAAAAAGGTATAGACGAAGTACAAAAAGTAAATATTAAAACTAATTACAATCTTATGATGGACGAAATACAATCATTCCAAAATGAATACGCATTTAAAAATCCAGCTGAACTTATTGGTATGGGTTTTGATGCAACACAAATAAAAGAAATAAATGATGCTTTAACACTTAATAGAGCTATTGTAGCAGTATCAGCTAACTTAGATGATGGATTTAATATAGATCTTCATACTAATAATATTATGAATTATATAAACAATCAAAGTGGTGGTGATACAGATTATGAATATGCAGATGTAAAAAAAGCAGTAGTAGATTATCATATACTAAAAACTGTTTATGCAGAATCATATGCACAAAATGGATTTTTTAGTAATGAAGAAACTATGGCAAATATAGATTTAAGTTATGACATTAGAAATAATCAACCTAGTGAGCAACTAAACAGAGTAATAGAGTTTGCATCAACATATGGAGTAATGCCTGACATATTACAAAACTTTATAGATAGTGCTAGTGGATTAAACTATAAAGACGAAGTAGATAGACGATTGATTGCAGAAATAGCTGGTACAGTATATACCCTATCACAAAGAAGTGGTTTTAATATGATAGATGTAGATGGTCATAATATACTACCTTTACTAGATTTACATGAAAAGATTAGCAACTTACCTAAAGATGCAAGAGTGTCACAAGAAACTGCATATGAATATTATTTTTCTTTAATGCAAAAAACACCTAACAATGTTAGTGAAATAAATAATCGTATCAATGAAGTATTATTAGGAGCAGATGGTGAAGATGATGATATATTAATTAAAGAATTATTTGCAGAAGAAATACTAAAACGACAAGATATGTACGAAATATTTGGTTTAAAAATGGGTGCTGGTATGGGTGGTATAAATTTAAGTGATGATAAACTACAACAAGAATTACAATTTGTTGTATCTAAACATTATGATACTTTACTACTATACTTAAATTCTAGATANTTAAATCCTTATGAAGTAACAAGAAGTAATCTAAAAAAGAATNTAGATGTTGCAATNAAATTATTTTTAAATGATATGAGAAATCAAAATGGATATGCGTTTGAATAATGGCTTTAGTACAATACCCTATATATAGCACTTACAATCATTTATCTAAAGATCAAATAAATTATGATGCTGTAGATACTATTATGAGAAGAATCAATATGATGTCAGATTCTGAAAGAAACGAAATGGGATTAACAGATGAATTTTTACAATCTAATAAATTATATCAATACATAGAAGATGGTAGAATTAGATTTACTTACGATAGAAGATCAACAAAACATAAACCTACATATCATATACATATAGATGTAGCTGGTGATGGTATGTTTAGTAATTTAAGTAATCCTAATAGTCCTGATGCAAGTTTTATGCCTGAAGGACAACTAGATAAATTTCACCCAACTAAAAAAAGTGTAATACAAAAACAAGCATACGATAATTTATATAATAAACTTAGAGCAGATAATGCCCAGATAAGAAATATTCCAGCATTAGATGGTGCTGCAAGAGAGTTTTTTGGTTTTCTTATGAATATAGGAAACCTTAGAAAAGAAGGACTACAAGGTATAGAAAATATAATTAACGAAACACCAGCAATAAGCAACATCTACAAATTCTTTTTTGGTCAAGATGTAGATTTTAATGTAGATACTTTTCAAGAATTAGGTGAACAAGCACAATATGAAAGTATGATACTAGAACAAACACAGCAACTTTATGGTGATGAATCTAGAGCTGCAAAATATTCAGGTGTATTCCAATTTGATAAGGATAGTAAAATGTTAGAAGTAGATAATATATTCCTAAATGTTATAGGAAAACACGAAGGTGGGTTTTATGCAACAGTATATGATCCTACATATAGAGGTGATACAACTCCAAGTGAATTAGGAGGAGTGCAAAATGTTTCTAAAGATTCTTTAATATCAAAAGATTTATACGAATATACTACAAGTGATAAAGGTGATCCTACTATAGGTTATGGTTTTTCTATAAATCCAAATACTGCTGGTGGTAAAAGAAATATTAAATTACTAGAAGATATGGGATATGACATAAACAAGCTAACTAGAGGTGAACAAAAACTTAAGATGATTGATGGTCAGCGTATGTTTATGCAAATTGTAGATCAAACATTAAAAGAAGTAGAAACACTAATTGGTATGGATTTAAGAGGTAATAGAAATGCTTTATTAGCTGTAGTATTAGTAGATTTAGCATATTTATCTGGTACTGGTAAAACAAGTTTTATTGGACCAAGATTTAGAGATGCACTTAGTAACTATATGAAAACTGGTGATAAAAAATACATAGGTGCATTTCAATCATATGATGGATCTGATGAAGCAGTTAAAGGTAAAACATTAGCTGGATATGAACCTACATTATTAAACGAATTATATAATGATGGTAAAATGCAAAAAGAAAAAGGTATGGGTGGTAACTATACAAGATTNGAATATCTATCAGGTTTANTAAATGCATGGTCACAAGGATCTATGNTAGACTTNCCAGCATTAAGTATAGAAGATAGGTTTGCTCCATAATGGGTGAAGTTACTGCTTATGATGGTAAAAGATANGACTACTATGATGATATAGTTAAACCTAGAAGTTTNTTTGATAATCTAGGTACAACTACAAAAAACATAGGTAAAGGTTTTTTAGANGAGAACCTAATTGCAATAGGTGCAAAAAAAATAATAGAAGCAGCTATACATGATAATCCTGAACATGAAGTAAATAATAGATATAACATATATCGAGATCCACAATTCTTTGGCTATGAAGAAATAATACCTAATTTTTTACACGCCAAAAATGCAGAACACGCTAGACAACTATTTCAAGAATTTAAACAAAATGTTAAAAATGGCTATGGTAGTCCAGCATATATAGCTGGTAGAATACTTGGTGGTTTTACAGATATAACAAGTTTATTTATGTTTACTAAAGCTGGTAATGTATTGCTTAGTGGTAATAAACTATCACAAATAGCTAAATTTGGTGGTGTACTAGGTGCTGAAGAATTAACAAAACAAGTTTTACATGACAATAGAACAGTTAGAGAAGGTATGATTATAACTGCTGCTGGATTTATAGTACCAGCTATTTTCCCAACTGCTAGAGCTGGTGGTAAAAAATTTGATAAATATGCAAATATGTATGATGAAGCAGATAATATAGCTTCTGATTCTGCTGGTGCTATGAGAAATCCAAAAACTAAGAAAAAGTTTGAAGAAGATTATCAAGCAGAAAATCAAATACAACCAACTGGATTAGGTGTTTTTGGTGAAAAAGGTCCTTTCAATCCTGTATTTAGAGTACTAAAAAATGGTACAAGTAATGCCCAAGAGTTTATAGAAAAAGTATTAGAACTACCTTTACTGCAAGTTAAGAACTTTAAAAATATTGCAACTAATCCTAGTATAGAAAGATCAGTTAAAAAAAGATATCAAGATGTGTACATTGTAGAAAGACAAATAGATACATTGTATGATGAATATACCAGATCTATGGGATTAGAATTCAAAGGTAAAATAGAAAAACATATTAAACAAACATTTAACAGAGGTCAAAATATGCTATCTAAAAAAGAATTTAGACAGCAAGTATTTATGTATAGAATGGGTTACCTTGATGATGCTAATGAGTTTGTTAAAAGAGCATCTAGTGTTTTAGATAAAAACTTCTATAAAAAGTTAGGTCAGGAATATATTGATCTACAAATACCTCTAAACTGGCACAAACAGTATCTTGTAAAAGTAGATGCTATTATAGCTAACTTAACAAGTGTTGTTGCTAGACGACCAAATTCTACAAGAGCTGCTGATAATTTAGCTAAATTTACAGGAATTAGAAATAAATTACAAAAACGAATTAAGATGTATGAATCAGGTCAAGGTCTGAAAAAAAATTACATAAACATAGTTTATCGTAGAGATAAAATTAACAATGATTTTGCTAACTTTGCTGCAATNATGGAAAAAGAATTAAAGTTTAGATANCCTAATATGTCTAAAACTGAAATAGATGANTTAATAAATAATTTTAAAACATACAANCCACACATAGAACTACAAACATGGCGTACTATGGTAGATGATAATGTAGACGATTTAGCTAACTTTGAAAAAATATCATCAAGGTTTTTTGCTAGAGAGTTAGANATAGATTATAGAGCCTTAATCAAAGCTGGTTTTATAGAAGATGATACTCAGTTGTTAATGAGAGTATATTGGAATCAAGTTATACCAGATATAGAAATAACTAAAGTGTTTGGTGATCCTATGGGTTATGGAACACAATTTGGTAAGGGTAACTATGGTATGGGTATAAAACANATCTATGATGANTATACAGCAGCAATAAAAGANGTTGGTGAAAATACTAAAGAAGGTATAGCACTAGCCAAAACTAGAGATAAAATATTAGATGATTTAGATGTAAGTATAGGTCTTATAAGAGGTACATATGGATTAGCTAAAGATCCTAATAGAAGTATTAGTAGAGCTATAAGAATGGGTAAATTATATAATTCTATGACTATGCTTACTGGTATAGCACAAGTAGTAGATACAGCTAGACTTGTTATGATTAATGGTGTTGGTAAAACATTTAGATTATCTTGGGAAGTCTTTACATCAGGTATGAGTAAAGAAGTATTCAATATGTCAAAAAAGTCTGCACAACTAGGTGGTGAAGCATTTGATATGTACAATAGCTCAAGAGCTATGAGTATGTATGATGTAGGTGATGCTTTTGGTGTATTTAATCAATTTGAAAGAGGTTTGTCAAAAGTAGGTAATTTATATTTTACATTCTTAAATTTAAGTAACCCTTGGAACGCTGGAGCAAAAAGTGTTGCTGCATTATTTAATGGCACAAGATTATTAGAATCTGCTGAAGCATGGGGTAAAGGCAGTATATCTAAAGTTAATAAAGCTAGAATGTTAAATCTAGGTATAGATGAAAATATGGCAGCTAGAATATATAACCAATACAAAAAACATGGTGTTGGTAAGAATGGTAAAAAAACACATAAAGATAATGGTGATGACTTTACACAACTAAGAGTAGCTAACTCAGATGAATGGACAGATGATGCAGCTAGAGAGGCTTACCATCAAGCTATTGGTAAACAAGTAAATATAGATATTGTTACACCAAGTAAAGGTGATGTACCTAACTGGGCAAATACAGAAATAGGAGGTATGATTGCACAGTTTAAAAAGTTTGGTATGGCATCTACACAAAGAATGTTATTTAGAGGATTACAAGAAAGAGACTTTAATCAATTACAAGGTGCTTTATTATTACTAGGTGCTGGTGCAGCTGTTGATGCATTTAGACAAAAAGCATTTAATAGAGATTATAGTAAAAAACCATTCGGTCAAAAAATCGTAGATGCATTTGATAGATCAGGTATTGGTGGTGTTTACTCAGATGTAAACAATGCCTTAGAAAGAATGGGAAATAATGAAATAGGTCTTAGACCATTGTTAGGTGCTAAGAAACCTTATGGTACATATAGAGATTTATTTAATAATCCTATTCCTGATGTATTAGGTCCAACTGCTAGTCAGATGGCTAACATAGCTGACATCATGTGGACATGGGGATCAGGGCAATACAACCACCATACAGCTCGTAATGTGCGTAGACTAATACCTTTTCAGAATGTATGGTTTTTGGATTCAGCTTTTGACAAAGTAGAAAAAGGTTTAAGATAATGGCATTAGTAATAAACGATACAAATCCTAGAGTACAATACACAGCAACTGGTGGTCAAACCACATTTTCTGTTCCTTTCGAGTTCTTTAGTGATAATGACCTTGTAGTAGTAAAAACTGTAGGAACTACAGACACCACTTTAACACTATCATCTAATCCTTCTAGTGCTGCACAATACTCAGTATCTGGTGCTGGTGTTACTGGTGGTGGATCTATAACACTTGGTGGTGGTGCTACTGTAGGTCATAAATATACTATTACTAGAAATGTATCTGTATCAAGATCTACTGATTTTCCAACATCAGGTGTTTTTCCTATTGAAACCTTAAATACTGAATTAGACAAAATCATTGCTATGATACAACAAAAAGGCAATGACATTAATCTTTCACCAAGAGCATCTAGTACAACATCTACTGCTTATGGTCTTATCTTTCCTGAATTAGTAGCTAATAAAATATTAACCGTAAACAGTTCTGGTAATGCCCTAGAGTTTTCACAATCTATAACAGATGTGTCTACTGTAGCTGGAATTGCATCGGAAATCAGCACAGTAAGTGGTATATCATCTGCTGTATCTACAGTTGCTGGTATATCATCTAATGTCACTTCGGTCGCTGGTGTTGCCGCCAATGTGACAACTGTTGCTGGAATAGCTAGTAATGTAACTACTGTTGCTGGATTAAGTAGTGCTATAAGCACAGTAAACTCAAACTCATCTAATATAAATTCTGTAGCAAGTAATATTTCTAATGTAAATTCTGTAGCTGGTAATGAATCTAACATTAACTCAGTAGTTGCTGCTGCCTCTAATATTACAGCTGTTGCTGGTAATCAAACAAACATTGATGCTGTTGCTGGAAATGCAACAAATATCAATACAGTTGCTGGTAATAGTACAAACATAAATACAGTAGCTGGAGCAAATTCTAATATATCTACAGTAGCTGGTGCAGTTTCAAATATAAATACTGTTGCAACAAATGTAGCTGGTGTAAATAGTTTTGCTGAAAGATATAGAGTAGATTCAAGTGATCCTAGCTCTAGTCTTGATGCTGGAGACCTCGCTTTTAATACGAGTTCTAATCTTTTAAAATTTTATGACGGATCTGCTTGGCAGACCATTACTGCTGATACTGATGTAAAAACAAAAGTATCTGCTAATGACACAACAGCTGGTTTTCTAAATGGTAAATTAGTTGCTGGTAGTAATATTACCTTTACAGAAGGTAGTGATGGTGGTAATGAAACATTAACAATAGCAGCTACTGCTGGTGCAACATTAGATGATGCTACAGCTCTAGCTATAGCATTAGGATAGAAAGGACAAAATGGCTAATACATTCAAGGTAAAAACAAATGATGCTATGCCATCAAGCTCTGGTACGCCTTTAACACTTTATACAGTACCAAGTGCTACTACTTCGGTAGTACTAGGATTATTACTATGTAATATCCATTCATCAGCTGTAAATGTTAGTGTTAAGATTGAATCAGATACTTCTGATACAGAAACAAATCAAACTGTATTTGTAGTAAAAGATGCTCCTATTCCTGTTGGTGGTACTCTTGAAGTACTTACAGGATCAAAGGTAGTATTACAAACTACAGATGTAGTAAAGATTGATTGCTCTGTTTCAGCTAAGATAGATGCAGCATTATCAATAATGGAGATAACATAGAATGGGTTATATAGGTAGACAACCTACTAACGCTATATTAACNAGTGATGATATTGCAGCTGGTTCAGTATCTAAAGATAAAGTAANTCTTATATCTNATGNNACTGCTGGTCTAACAGTNAAAGGTGATAACGGATCTAATGATGGNTATCTACAACTTAATTGTAGAGTAAACTCACATGGTATTAAGTTAAAGTCACCACCTCATAGTGCTGGACAAAGTTATACACTTACATTTCCTAGTACAGCACCAGCTACAAATAAAATTTTACAAACAGATAGTTCAGGTAATTTAAGTTTTGCAGATGGTAATCTAGCTGCATCATGTTCATTTGCTGCATATATGAACTCTGGTGTTACAAATATAGCAGCAGATTCATTAGTTTCTTTACCTTTTGACACAGAGTTTTTTGATGTAGGTAGTGATTTCAATACTTCAACATACACTTTTACTGCACCAGCTACAGGCTACTATTTGTTTAACACATATATAAGATTGAATAATAATAACAGAAGTATGAATTATATAATGTTTAGACTTGTTACAACAACTAGAGAATATGAAAGAAATATATGGGATCCAAATGCTTTTTACAATGATGTAACCTATTGGAGCATGAACAGCACAGATTTAGTTTATCTTTCAAGTGGTAATACAGTTATACCAAAATACTATCAAGGTGGAGGTGATGCTATGGTGGATATACCATCAGGAGCTGGTCAATCAATGTTTAGTGGAATGAGAGTAGCATAATGAGTTATGTAGGAAGAGAACCAACTATAGGAAACTATATAGAGCTAGATGATATATCTAGTGGTTTTAATGCTTCTAATGTTACATTTAATCTGACATCTGGTGGCACTGCTGTATTCCCACAGACAGATGCTAATGCAATCATATCTATATCAGGTGTTGTACAATACACATCTGCATACAGTATTAGTGGATCACAGATAACATTTACTTCTCCTCCAGCATCATCAGATAATTTTAGTGGTAGAGTACTAGGACATAGTAGAGATATCGGTACACCAACTGACGGAACAATAACCTCTTCTAGTTTATCATCTACATTCTTTATGACTAATCCACAAACATTTACAGACATATCTATTGCATCTGGCAAAAATGCTATGGCAGTAGGCAGTCTAACTATATCAGGTACATTAACAGTACCATCAGGGAGTACATTTGTAGTATTATGAGTAAAATAGAAGTACAAACAATAGACGCACCAAGTGGAACTAG
>FUFK010039003.1_pt1 | contig 37663 bp, 31 predicted proteins | sample 1021851 | NCBI WGS metagenome assembly FUFK01 (sample SAMEA51879418, study PRJEB19060) | metagenome | reverse complement strand
ATAATAAAGACAGGAATGTCATAAGGAACACCAACCATTGTGCCGTCGTACATGGAAATACCATCCACTAGAGGTCCTAAGAAGTCATCAAAGTTGTAATTAGGCATTGCCAAGTCAGGCTTTGCTGCATAAAGTTCTCGAGGGTCTTCTGCATCACCCCTGAAAGCTGCCATCCAACTCTGATCTAGATAATAAGTATCATAAGTTCCTAATCCTGAGGCAACGTCTAAAGTTAGTTTCTGTAAAACTTGCTCTAGAGGTAAAACCTCGATGTTAACTTTAATCCCTGTGACTTCCTCGAAGAAAGGTTTTAAAGTTGAGTTAATTGCATTGGATGGAGGAGTTGACTCAGTAGCCAAAGAAACTGTTTGGCCTCTGAAAGGAGATGATACATCTCTTAACCAATCCATCATGTCCCCTCTCCATTCAATGTGAGAACCTGCATGAGCTTGAGGTATAAACTTCCTACTCATAGTTCCCATTGTGCCCAAGCAACCAGCTCCTAGGCCAAGCATACCGGCATTTTTAAGAAAATCTCTTCTCTTCATATTACCGTTTACGTACTTGCCTACAATGTTTGCAAGGTGCATTTTTCTATACATATCGCGCATATGATATCCCTCCGATATAAAATTTTTGCATAAACAATGTTTCTTAGCAAGAGGCTTAATATAGTTATACACAAAATATTATTTTATTATGTTGACTTCTTTTAATAATCTTTAGTTTCATTAAGAATTTCTAATAGAAAAATAGAGGTATTTTAAAATAAACTCTTTGAAATTTAAGTGTATAGTCTCACTATGGCCGCTCAAAAGTCTTATTCTTTGCCAAGTTTTATGAATTCTGACAGTTCTCTGCCTTGGCTTTTGCCATTGATCACTATGCTGATAGTATTTGCAATTATTCCTTTCTTTTACAATATTTATCTAAGCTTTCATGAGTTTGTCCCAGCAAAAAGGGCACTACTTTTTGTAGGATGGGATAATTGGATAAGGCTATTCACTGATGGAGTATTCTGGGGATCTTTAAAGGTGTCCTTATATTACACATTTATGTGTTTATTAATTCAACTAGTTTTGGGCATGGGAATTGCTCTACTAATTGACTCCGACGACCCTGGATTTGGAATTATAAGATCTATTTTAACTCTCACTTTAGTCATACCTCCAGCAATTGCTGGTATGATATTCTTAATAATGGAGGATGCTAATTATGGTTTAATACCATGGCTCTTGAAATCAGTTGGGCTTATAGGTCCTGAGGATACAATTTTAGCAGATCCAACACTAGCCCTGTGGGGTGTAATGATAGTTGATATTTGGCAATGGACTCCCTTTATGGTTTTAATCTTAGTTGCTGGTTTAAGATCTTTACCAAGTGAACCTTTTGAGTCAGCTGTCATAGATGGCGCAAGACCTTTTCAAGTGTTTAGAAGATTAACACTACCAATGCTTCACAAAGTTATTGCTGTAGCAATTTTGATAAGAGGAATAGATCTATGGAGGATGGTAGATTATGTATTTGTTTTAACATCAGGTGGGCCAGGTACAGCCACTTACACTTTAAGTTTATATTCGTGGCAAAGGTTTACTTTTGTTCAATGGGGTTACGGAGCAACGATTAGTTTATTTTCTTTNATTGTAATTTTAATAGTTGGAAATGCATTTATTCATTTTGCAAAAGTAAAATGGTGAGGAATTGAATAAAGTATTTAAACAAGTATTAGGTTGGTTTATTGCTGCGATATTTTTCTTTCCTATATATTTCTGGATTACCGTATCTATTAAAAAGGATAAAGATATTTTTGCCCTACCTCCGAAATTATTTGATTTTGAAGTATCATTTGCTGCTTATGAAGAAGTGTTTGGTATTTCACGCTTTCTCTATGTAGAAGACATGGGTGCTGTTCGACCTGGCGGTGGAGACTTTTATATGATGCCAAATCTTGTGGATAGTATCATTATTGCTTTAGGCTCTACAGGTATAGCAATGCTTATATCTATACTAGCNGCATATTCTCTCTCAAGATTACCTATTAGGGGTCAACAGCATTTTATGGGATGGATTTTATCAACAAGAATGATGCCCCCAGTTGCAGTAGCAATACCAATGTTTTTTATATACAAAAATATAGGCTTAATGGATACGCATCTAGGTATCATTATTATTCACGCGTTGATGAATCTCCCNCTTGCTGTTTTACTNATGAAAAGCTTTTTTGATGACATTCCAAAGGACATAGATGAAGCTGCGTTACTAGATGGGGCTACGAGATTTTTTGTATTTTGGAGATTAGTAGTGCCTCTTGCCATAGGTGGAATAGCGGCAACTGCTGTGCTTTGTTTTATATTTAGTTGGACAGAATTTATCTTTGTTCTGATGCTTACACAAACAGGGCTAAAAACAATTCCTGTGGTTTCTACATCTTTTGTTACTTCTACTGGAACTGCTTGGGATAATATGGCAGCNTTAGGCACAGCCGCTATTATACCAGCCTTCATTTTTATACTTTTAGTTCAAAGACATTTAGTAAGAGGATTGACTTTAGGTTCAGTAAAACAATAAGGTAGTTTGATTAGAAAAATTCTAGCATTCTCTATTGCTTTAATTTTTATATTTCCAATATTTTTTTTAATTACATCCTCTTTTAAAAATAATATTGATCTTTTTTCATTACCNCCANAATTATTNCTATTTGATATTGACTTTTCAGCGTATGAGAGAGTTTTTGGTTTTTCAAAATTACTAAAATTTGATCCCTCTTATGGCGAATTATATTTAACATCAAGGATATTAGATAGTTTAATTGTAGGTATTGGTTCATCATCCCTGACATTGATAATTGGAATTTATGCTGGTTACTATATTTCTAGANCTAATTTCAAATATAAAAATTTTTTAATCATGTCAATTCTTAGTGCAAGGATGATGCCGTTAATATCAATTGCCATTCCACTATATTTTGTTTACGAAAAAATTAATCTCCTTGATACATATGTTGGTTTAATATTNATACATACATTTATNAATCTACCCCTAGCAGTTCTTTTATTAAAAAGTTTTTTTGACGAAGTACCAAAACAAATTGATGAAAATGCNTTTATAGATGGTGCTAGTAAAATTAAAATTCTTCATAAATTAATTATACCATGTGCAAAAGGTGGAATAGCTGTAACATTTATTTTATCAATAATATTCAGTTGGACAGAATTTATTTGCGCATTAATGATTGGACAAATGAAAATTAAGACTATCCCGATTCAAGCCTCTATAATGAAAACTATACCCAGTTGGGATATGATGGCTGCTTTTACAACAATTTCAATAATCCCAGTATTTATTATGATTTTAATAGTTAGAAAACATTTTGTCAGGGGGTTGACTCTAGGAACTGTTAAAGAATAGACTCTAAATACTTTATAAATTTCAGTGAAATAAAAAAAATTTCATTCATTATCTTTACCTTAAAAAGATTTTAAAATTTTATTAACTAAAACTNTCGTAGTTTTTAATTAAAAACTAGCTATCTAACTGATTTATTTTATCAACTTTTTTTCCAGATCTTTCAGACTGAAAATTATTTTTCAACCAAATATCTGTATACATAATTGCATTCGGAGTACCTGTAATTAAAGCACCAAAAGTAATAATTTGAGCATTGTTACTTGCAATAGATCTCTCTGCGGTGTATGCATCGTTCACACAAACAGCCCTCACACCTGAAAATTTATTAGCGACAATAGCCATTCCAGCACCTGTTCCACAAACTAAAATTCCCCTTTCAAATTCACTATCTTGTACCTTTTTAGCCAATGTTTTACCAACGTCTGGATAATCTACTTGTGATTCATCTGTGACTCCTACATCCATGACTTCAATACCTTTAGATTCCAAATGTTCTTTGATTTTGTCTTTAAGGTTTCTCCCTAGATGGTCTGCACCAATAACAATTTTTTTGAGCATAGTTAATTATATATTTAAATCATTCCAAGGTATATGCAGTTTTTCGTTTTGACAGATACATCTCACTAAACTATCCAAAATTGGAAGTTTGTTATTTTTTACCAGTTTGTTTAATAAATGATTTAATTCTCTTATGGTTTGTGCTCCTTCGACAGTTTCATCTTTTAATTCCTTAGACATGATNTCCTCATATGTTCTGTTCTTTGCTAATAAATTACCTAAAAGACCGTTTCTTCCAGTTCCTGAGGTAACATGTAAGTCTCCAATCCCAGATAGCCCAAATACTGTTTCTTGAAGACCGCCTATTAATTTTACAAAATGGCTCATCTCATTAACACAGTGTGAAAATAATGCGGACTCAGGATTAAAGATTTTTTCATCATCGGAGAAATACGTTTGTGAGTAGCCAACAGCAATTGCGTACATGTTCTTAAGAGCTGCACAAAGCTCTGAGCCTAATAAGTCAGTTTGTAAATTTACTACATAGTATTCATTTTTGAATATATTGGATAAATTCTTAGCAACCTCTATATCAGGATTTACAAAACATATATTTGTTAAATTTTTCTTTGCGAGCTCAACTGCTTTACAAGGACCAGTAACCGCGGTTAAGGTGAAATCTTGATTAATTTGTTTCTTAATTTTATTTGGGAAAATATCTAACTCTTCTTTTTCGTTAATATACAGACCTTTAGTAACGATAAGAAAGTGTTTATTTGTAACATTAAAATTTTTAATGAAGTTAATGAACCAATCGACACCTGATGAACTAATTCCAATAACAATGACATCAGATGTATTAATGTCCTCTTGAGACATTTCATTAAATCTTATTGCTGACGTATTTGTTAATTTAATACCTAGTTTTGGGTGAGAAGAATTTTTATTAACTGAGTTAATAATATCCTCGTCAAAACTAGTACCAACGAGTTTTGCTTCGTGACCATTTGAAACTGCTGGAACAGTAATTGCTGTTCCCATAACGCCTGCACCTATAGATAATATCTTTGACATTACGAAATAAATTGGCCTCCATTTACCTCTAATATTTGTCCTGTTATATAGCCACTCATTGTCTGTGAGGATAAAAAAATTATTGGCCCTACGCAGTCCTCTGCTGAGCCAAGTCTTTTCATAGGTATTTTTAATCTTGTTGCTTCTAATTTTTCTGGTGAAGAATATTGTTCATGAAACTTTGTGGTAATTGTGCCAGGTGAAATAGCGTTTATTCTTATGTTGTAGGGTGATAATTCTGAAACAAGCGATCTAGTAATTCCTGAAACAAAAGCTTTAGACGCAGCATATACACTTGAACCCGCACTACCTCCTGTTCTCGCACTGATAGTTGATACATTAATAATATTTCCATAATTTTGTTTTTTGAAAATTGTACATGCACTTTTTGTTGCAAAATATGCAGATTTGGCATTGAGATCAAATATTTTTAAAAAATCTTTTTCACTGATTGTTTCTAATTGATATCTTCCTACCATTGTTCCAGCATTATTAACTAATATATCTAGACCATTTAAATAATTTATAGCATTGTTCATAAAGTTATTTACTTGAGATAAATCTGTAAAATCAGATTTGAATATTTTAAATTTTTGGCTTTGAGATTTAGCTTTTATTCTAGTTTCAAGATCATTAATTGATTGGTTACCATGAAAAATTACATTAGCTCCCAAGTTTAAAAACTCAACACCTGTCTCAAAACCTATGCCTGTACTTGAACCCGTAACAATAATCTTTTTGTTTTTGAATTCACTAAAATCAAATGTCATTTAAGTCTATCCATTATATAGTCTGGCTTTCCAGTGATTTGAAAATCCGATTTTATATTATCAATTATATCGTTCGTTGGTATGTTTTGCATAAATTCTTCTTTATGAATTCCAGAGGTGATCAGTAATGAGTCTATACCAAAGCTATTGGCGCCTGCAATATCATTAAATAAAGAGTCTCCTATCATCAAAGTTTTTAATTTATTACTATTGGATAACTCTTGAACATAATGAAAGATTTCAATATTTGGTTTACCAATTATAAATGCCTGCCCTCCCATTTTTTTGTACTTAACTGCAAGATCTCCTGTTGAAGGATGAATATTATCTCCAGAAACACCCAAAATATCAGGATTTGAGCACACTAGGGGTAACTTCATTTCTATAGCTCTCATATAAATTTTGTCAATTAAATCAGTTTTTTTCAGACCAGTAGTAGAGGTTAATAAAAGAAAATTAGCGTTTTCTATAGAACTCGTCTTTTCAAATGTTGTGTTTTGCAATAAGGGATAATCTGTTGCAACCACAAAATATTTATTTCCAATATTTTCAAAGGGGCTCCTTTTAGATTTTAGATATTCTAAGCATACATCTCCTGATGTAATTAAATGAGATTTNAAAATATTTTTTGCNCCCATTTTTATCAAACGGTCAGTATTATCTGAAGATTTTTTTCCTGAATTACTNATTATATAAATTTTTTTATTTTGTGATTGTAAATATGAAAAAACTTGTTCTGCTTCATTAAAAATATTTATTCCATCATGAACAACTCCCCATTGATCAAAATAATAAGTATCGTAATATTCTGAAATTTCTTTAAGGGATAATAATTTTTTTACCATTTAAAAAATATTACCCAACGCTAAAAGTGCAGATCCAAAAGAAGCATCATTTGATAAAGGCTTATTTAGTTTCACACCAAGAATTTTTTTTCTAATTTCATTCCATTTTAAATTCTTTCCTCCGCCTCCTATTGTAAAAATAGTTTTAGGATATTTACCGCCTATCTCTAATATCTTTTCGTAACTCAATTTTTCAACATTAGTTATACCCTCAAGTACAGCCTGAAAAAATTTTATCTCAGAATCAGGGCGAGGTTCTAAAATTGGGAGTTTGTTAGGGTCGTTAAAAGGAAATCTTTCACCTTTTTGTGCCAGAGGATAGTAATTTAAATTCAATAGATTATTTGGGTCTATATCTTTTGATAATTCCTCTATTCTATCTGAAAATAGTTCTTTTAGAATTTTTCCTCCAACATTGGAAGCTCCTCCGGCTAACCAATTTTCGCCCAAACGATGACTGTAGATCCCAAATTCCTTATTANAAATTGGCTTATTNGAGATAGCTTTTACTACCAGAGTTGTGCCAATTGAAGAAACTGCTTCTCCTATATTTTTGGCTCCAGTAGCTAAAAATGCTGCTATGCTATCCGTAGTGCCTGCTATAACCTTGGTTTTNTTATTAAAACCTAAGTCAATAAGTTCAGAGTTTCTTAATTCACCTATAGACTGTCCTGGTATTTTTATATTTGGTAGGCTACTCATTTCAATAGGTAACTGATCAAACCATTTTGGCCAAGATCTTTCGACACAATCATAACCTAGTTTAAGAGCATTATTTTCGTCTGAATAGGTATAATCATTAATTAGTTTACAAGCTATCCAATCTGCTTGATGAAGTATTCTATATTTTTCTTTTTTAAGTTTATTAATTAATGATAACGCCCTTACTAATGCATTAGTAGAAGTGGATACAATTGGATGGTTATCAGATATACTCTCAACTAACTTAGACTCTTTTACAGCTGAAGCATCATTGTACATTAATGCATNATCNAAAGGGTTACCAAGATGGTCGGTTATAAGTACTGTACCTGATGTTCCATCGNTTGATAATCTTTCAATTTTATTTAATTCTATTTTAGTTTTTAAAAATGTAAGATTTTTAATTAACGCACTCCACCATAAGCTTGGATTTTGATAAACTAATGATCCCTTACTTATTGGGCTGTCAATAGAAACTGAAAAATTAATTAATTCTTTTTTATTCTTATCAATAATAGAAGATCTGACACCAGTCGTTCCAAAGTCAATCCCCAGAAAAAGTGACATTAGTTTATAGATTGGCGATATATCTCAATATCCCAATTCAATAATTCACTCTCTTGATGACTTGATAGAAATTTAAAAGACTTTGATAAATCAATTCTTAGCAGAACTTCCAAAAAACAGTCGATCATTTCTTTTGCAGCTGGAATAGCTAGAGTGTTTTCAAAAAGACCTTTATTTTTTAGAATTAAATAGGGTGGAAGATTAATATTCTTTCTTTTTAGATTTTGAATAAATTCATTTGCTTCTTTCACCTCTGAAAATGTAGGTATGCCAGGGCCTAAGAAAATTACATGATCTGGATAAAATGATTTAGAGAAAAGTGAGAATAATTTTTCATTTTGTGTTGAGAATAATTTATATTTATCAGTATTTTTATGAATATAACCACCGATATTTGTAATTTTCTCTAAAAAATCGAGGCCTAATTTTTCATTTCTAATTAAATCTAATTTTTCATGAATTTTTAAAAGCAATTTATAGGTATCCTCAATATCATCACCCGCAACTATCAATCCATGATTTTCGAGAACCAATATGTTAGTTGAGGGTAAAATTAGTTTTTTTATTTCCATTGTTAAAGTAAAACCAGGTCGACAGTATGGAACAAAAATGAAATCTTCATCGAGGTATTTTCTTAAATCAGACTCACTACTTTGTGAAATTGCATTTGCAATTGTTGTAGTAGAATGAACATGTAAAACATATTTACGGTTAATTAATGCATGAAATGAAGTTTCAGATGAAGGATGTAAATTATTTTTAGATATTATGTCATCTATAAAATTATCTTCTTTTCCATTATTTATTTTTTTAGAAATAGAATTTAAATCAACTTCAACAAAAATATCTTTATCTAAAGAATTGATTAACCAAGTTCCAGATGCTTTAATTAGCATTCTCCCATCAGACTTAATTGAAGTATTCCCACCTGCGGCTTGAACTAAATGACTATTTGAGCCAAGTTTAAAAGAAATATCTTTAAAAGATTTTAATTCTTCCTGAGGAAATGAAGAATTAGTATTTACCATACATTTTAATAGCCTCAATTATTTTTTTCATATGTTTCTTTTCGACCAATTGAGGCTTACCATTTATTTTTGCAATAGTAATTTGCTTACATAAAATTTCAAATTCTTCAGTTAAAAACATTGCTTCGTCTAAATTTTTACCACACGTAATTGTACCATGATTTGCTAATAAACATGCTTTCCTTCCTTTAAGAGCTTTTAAGGCTGCGTCTGATAATTCTTGTGATCCTGGTAATGCAAAAGTAGAACATTTAATTGTGTCACCGCCTAAAAAAGCAATCATATAGTGATAGGCTTTTATATCCTTTCCTAGTATCGACATTCCTGTACCATAAGCAGGATGATTGTGTACAACTGCATCAAATTCTTTTCTTCCTTTTAATATGTCAAAGTGAAATCTCCACTCACTTGAAGGCTTCCATATTCCATGAGATTTGGTTTTAGAGTCTACAAAAACTATATCTTTAGCTTTCATGCCTTCATAGGAAATGCCAGATGGTGTTATAAGCATCCCATCTTTCCATCTTACGCTAATGTTGCCCGCTTTACCTTGATTTAAGCCTTTTTTTTCCATTAAAAGGCAAGCTTCTATTATCTGTTTTCTTATTTTTATTTCATTTTTTGTCATTTAACAGATCCTATTCACGAGTTTTTTTCCATCAATATAGTTTCGAACATCTTTTGCTATAACTTCAGCTGCGTAATATGCTGTTTTTACAGAAGCGCCAGCTATATGAGGTGTAATAGTAACATTATTTAAATTTTTAAAAATATGATTTTCTGGTAAAGGCTCCTCATAAAAAGTATCTAAGGCAGCACCCTTGAGCTTTCCATTAGATAGTGCATCGTGAAGTGCTTTATAATCTAACAATGGTCCTCTAGCAGTGTTAATTAAATAACTATCTTTTTTCATGAGGGAAATTTCTTTCTTCCCTATAAGATTAACTGTTTCTTTTGTGACTCTTGCATGAATAGATACTACATCTGAAATCTCTAATAAGTTTTCTAAAGATACTTTTTTTATACCATCTGCGATATCTTCATTGTTTAATTCTACATATGGATCAGAAAAAACAATTTTACATCCAAATGGAACTAATAAATTTTTTACTAATTTTCCTATATGACTATATCCAATGAGACCTATGGTTAACTCACTTAATTCTCTACCAGTTTTATCTAGGCGATATAAATCTCCTCTCCATTCTCCCTGCATTAATGTGGTGTGTCCTAAAGTGATTAATCTTGTTTGTGCTAATATTTTTGCAACTGTAAACTCTGCTACAGCAGAAGCATTTCTTCCAGGAGCATTTGCAACAATAATTGATTTTTTTTGGCAAGCATCTATATCAATGTTAACCGGCCCCCCTCTTGAAACACCAATGTATTTTAGATTTTTCACATTATCTAAAATTGACTCACTGACTGGTGCAAGATCAGTTACTAATATTTCACTATCTTCAATAAAATTTATTACGTCTTCTTCATTTCCGAGATATTCTTTAATTTTACTAAAATTTCCCTCTCCATAATCATTATGAAATGGTGTATCAGGCCAGTTAACATCTTTTAATTTAAAATTATGATCATTTCCAATTTGGTTTATAAGTGCTGATTTGAATATCCCAGATGTAACAAAACTGTCTCCGTAAATACTAATTTTCATTTATTTTGTTCTGAAAATTATAATTTGAATTCCAAAATTCACTCATATTTTCATATCCCTTCTTATACACAGAAAATGCTTTTTCATAAATAATTGATAATTTTTCATCATATTTTTCAACATTTTTTAGATATTGGTTTACCCATTTGTCATTAAGATCCTCGTATGACTTGGCCTCGTTTAAAGCAATCATTCCTACCATACATGCACCAGCAGCACCTTGTTCACTGTTTTCAATAACCTGAGTATCTAATTGATTAACCGAACCAACAATTTTTCTTACTAGAGAACTATTACTTGCGCCACCAGTTAACCTAAGAAGTTCGAGCTCAGCTCCAAACTCCGAATAACAATCTTTGCACGCATAAGCTAATGACTCATACAAAGCCCTTACTAAGTCATAAACTTTTGTAGTTGTATTAAGACCTAAAAATTGTGCTCTAGCCTTAACATTTACAAATGGCCCCCTTTCTCCATTAGGGGAGATAAATGGATGATAAAATATTTTTGCAGGATCAGCTAAAGATGCATTTTTTTCAAATAACTCAAGAATATTTTTTTTTTCAAGATCACTTCCATTAATATCTTTAAAAAAAGAATTAAAAATTTCTATTAGCCAATCGGTGTTTAATGATGCAACCATATTTGAAACCATTTTTGCATTTGCAGGAGAGCCTGCTAAAGAACAAGTGTATCCAAGTTGTTTCTTGAAATTAGGTTTCTTATTTTCAAAATCTGTAAAAATATGAATTCCAGCTGTACCTAGAATTGTACAACCTATTTTTTTTTTCTTATCAACGAAACCACTTCCTATACCTGAGCATACAACATCTACAGGTGCCAGCACTATTGGCAATCCTTCATTTAAAGATATTATTTTTGCTGATTGACTAGAAAGTTTTCCAACATAATCGGTGCTATCAACAGGTTCAGGTAATTTTTCTTTCATTTGCTTAAAATTGAAAATTTCAAATACTTCATTCTTGTATTTTCTTTCAATTGGTGACCCCCATGTCATAAAAGACTCACTAATATCTGTAACTAGTTCACCAGTAAGCTTATAAAATATCCAATCTTTACATCTGATAACTTTGTCAATTTTATTAAATCTCTCAGGTTCGTTTTTAAAGATATGAAACATTTGACCACTTTGCATGGAGGGATTCAGACCCGTATGAGTGATTTCAGTAATTTTAGGGCCTATTTCAGAGTTTCTCCAGTTATCAATAATATCACCCGATCTACCATCTAGCCAAAGTGCTGCGTCTCCGACAGGAGCGCCTTCTTTATCTATTGGCCAGGATCCATCACCTTGACCAGTTATACAGATAGCTTCTAATTTTTCAGACAAACGATCAATCTTGTTATTCAACAATTTAAATGCTTCAATGACTTTATTCCAAGTTTCTTCAAGATTTTGCTCTGCCTTACCACCTTCTCTATAATAAACCTTATTTTCGACTGATGCAGAGTCGATGTACTTTCCATATTTATCAAAAGCTACAAATTTAATTAATGATGTGCCCGCGTCTAATCCTACAATTATTTCTTTGGACATTATAATCCGTTAAGAATTACTTCCTCAGTTTCAAGATTAAAAATATTTATGGACTCTAGAGGAAAATTTAATTTTACATCAGAGCTTGGTTCAAAATTCCTGTCTGCAACTCCAATGATAGAAGAGCCATTAATTTCAATACCAATATGGACTTGGTCACCTAACCAATGATATGAAGAACTGCTTGCCTTACCATCAAAGTTAGAATCTTTTTGATTGAAGAAAATTTTATGAGGTCTAATGCCTAATGTAATTAATTGATCGTTTGCTAATTTGTTTAAATTTTCTTTTTGTATACTTTCATTANTAAAATTAATTGAGAATGTTTTTTCATTTTTTTCATTTAATATTTCAAATTTTAATGTGTTATTAGATTTATTAATTTTTGCTCTTAAAATATTCATTGGTGGTTCTCCAATAAAAGAAGCTACAAATACATTTGATGGTTTTGCACTTATTTCATATGGTGATGCTAATTGTTTTAAATCACCATTTTCCATGACTGCAATTTTATCAGCTAAAGCAACAGCTTCGGTTTGATCATGTGTAACAAAAATAACTGTCTTGTTATTATGTTGAATATAGTCTTTTACTCTAGCTCTTAGAACAGCTCTTAGTTGTGGCTCAAGTTGAGACATTGGCTCATCTAGTAATAATGCGTCAGAGTCTCTGACAAGTGCCCTAGCTAGACTAACTCTTTGTTGTTGACCTCCAGAGATAGATGGCGGATATCTTTCCAAAATATCAGTGATTTCAAGCAATTCTGCTACTTCCATTACTTTTGAGTCAACTTTATCTTTTGATATCTTTTCTCTCATTAAGCTAAAAGCGATATTATCCTTAACAGTTAATGGNGGGTAAAGAGCATATCCCTCAAATGCCATAGCCACATTTCTATCAGCAGGTTTTAAGTCATTTACAATTCTTTCACCTATTTTTATCTGACCAGAAGTTGCAGTTTCAAATCCAGCTATCATTCTTAATGTTGTTGTTTTTCCACAGCCTGATGATCCAAGTAGAGCTAGAATTTCTCCATCCTCTAATAATAAATTAAAGTCATTTACGGCTTTGACATCTTTTCCAATTTTTGAAACAAAAATTTTATTTAAATTTTCTAATGTTACTTTTGCCAACTACTCTAAATTCCTTTTTGTTTCTATGTCAAAAAAATGTGATTTTTCCTCTATAAAAGAAATATACATTTTTTTGTTTTCATCAATTAAATGTGACTCCTCTTCTGTCGTTGAACATAAAAGCTCCAAGCCATTTTTCAATCTGACTAAAAATACTATCCTCAAATTTAAAGGGGTCTTTGTTCTGAACTCCACTTCTATAGAATTTTCTGAGTGATCGTTCGATAAGACTATATCTTCTGGACGTATGCCAACAATACATTTACCATCTTGGATTTTAGTATTTCTCTTTAAATTAAAAATTTCACCATTTACATCGACTTCGACAAAACCATCTTGCTTTTTAATAGTTGCATCAAAATTGTTAATTGTAGGGTCTCCAAAAAGCTTTGCGGTAGTTAATGAAGAAGGGTTTTGATATATATTTTTTGGAGAGTCAATATCATTAAATTTACCGTCATATAAAACTGCTATTCTATCCCCCAAAGCCATAGCTTCTCTGAAGTCTTGAGTAATGTAAATTACAGTCGTATTAAATTCTTTTAAAACCTTTGGTAGTTCAAGTCTCATTTCAAATCTAATTTTAGCATCAACATTCCTGAGCGGATCGTCTAACAAAACTACAGATGGCTTGTCCACCAAACTTCTTGCAAGTGATGTTCTCTGTTTTTGACCATTAGATAATTCTTTTGGAAATTGATTAAGGACATGCCCTATTTTTAAAAGATTGGCGATTTCATTGACTTTTTCATGAATTTCATTTTCTGGCATATTTTTGTTTTTTGCCCTTAGTGGGCTAGCAATATTTTCGTATGCCTTCATATGGGGGTATAAAGCAAAATTTTGAAATGCCATGGATACATCTCTTTCTTCAGGGTGAAGTTCATTAATGATTTGATTATCCATTTTTATTTCACCACTGTCTGCCATCATAATTCCAGATAAAAGTCTTAATAAGACAGTTTTGCCTGATCCAGAAGGGCCAAAAACTACAAAAAATTCTCCTTTTTCAATCTTAGCATTTAAATTAGAAATTATTTTATCGTCTTTAAAACTTTTGGATAAATTATCTAAATCTAAATAAGACATCCTTATCCTTTAATGGCGCCTAGACTTAATCCTTGTACAAGATATTTTTGAATAAATAATGCTAAAATTAAAGTCGGTAAAACTGAAACAACAATACCACACGCAATTAAACCATAAGGTATCGCGCTGGCAGTAATAAATGCTAACGCACCAACAGTGACTGGTTGAATCTGACTTGAGCCAAGTATAAGCGCAAATACAAAATTATTCCAAGCATATATGAAACATAATAAGGATGCGGCTGCTATTCCAGGTTTAGCTAATGGTATTGAAATTTTCCAAAAAGATTGAAACCAAGAGTGACCGTCTAATCTATAAGCATATTCGATATCAGGGCTTATATCCTCAAAGTAACCTCTAACTATCCATAATAAAAGAGGAAGTGTTATTAATTGATATACCCATATTAAAGCGAAGTAGCTGTCGTATAATCCTATTTCTGAAAAATATAGATTTAGTGGAAGAATAATTAGTAACGCTGGAGCAAATCTAAAACTTAGAAGTGTGAAAGCTATGTCTTCGCCTCCCTTAAACTTATATCTAGCAAAAGCATATGCAGCCGGAACTCCTAAAAGTAATGTTACTGAAACCGAACCAACTGAGAGTATTGCACTATTAATTAAATTTTGTTTGAAATAAACATACATTGTGGCAAACCCCTCAATTGCAATTTCTCCCTCCCATAGACCTATATAATTTTTAAAAGTGGGTTCATAAAATAAAACTGGCACTTTTCTTAAAATTTCATCATTAGTCATAAAAGACATGTTAAAAATCCAGGCTATTGGGAATAAAAAAAACATAATTATAGCCACGTAAGCGAAAAATTTAAGAATGCTCCATACATTAATACTCATTGAAGCAAATCCCCTTTAGTTTTAATTTTTAGCTTATGCCATTGTTTTACAAAAACATGACATAAGAAATAACAAATTGCCCATAAAACAACCATCATCGCAGCAGCTTTTCCAATATTAGTGTATTGGAAAGTTTGAAGGTATGCCGAAACTTGAAAAACCATACTACTTTCACCTGGCCCACCTTGAGAAAGAGCATAAATAATGTCAAATTGTTGTATGCTCTCTAATAATCTAAATAGTGAGGCAGTAAGGATAAAGGGGAACAACATCGGAAGGGTAATCCTGAAAAATTTATAATACTCGGGTACACCGTCTAGTTCGGCAGCTTCAAAAGGTTGCCTTGGAAGTGATCTTAAACCCGCTAAAAGTAAAATCATTATAAATGGTGTAAATACCCATACATCTACCATGATCAACGTAAATAAAACTGTATCTGGGTGACTAGCCCAGGTGTAATCCTCTAATCCCAAAAATGATAAAATATAATTAACAACACCAAAATTAGGATTAATTAAAAGTCTCCAAATTAAAGAAGCAAGAGCTGGTGCTATCATTAGAGGTAGGACTAATAAAACACCCAAAACATTATTAAGCCAAGTACGCTTAGCTAAAAGTAAAGCTATTCCAAGTCCAAGTAAAAGTTCAATAATTATTGTAAAAAATGTATAGGTGAGTGAAACTCTTATTGTGTTCCAAAATGAAGGATCCGTAAATATATTTACGTAATTATCAAACCAAATAAAACCCTTCATGTGAGGCATTTTCAAATTGTATCTTTGAAGTGAATAGTAAACTGCAGTAAAAAAAGGAATTAATATACCAACACATACAAGCAAAGCAGGTAAAGTAAGTACATAAGGAAAGAGTTTACGGTTAATTTTCATCTTATAGATCTACACCGCTTTATAGAAATAAAACGGTGTAGAAAACAAGGAGGTTATTANGCTAGACCAACATCTTTCATCATTCTGTCAATCTTAGATGCTAATTTATCAAGTGTTTCGTCAACATTTGATCCTGTTTGCATCTCTTGAAGTGCTGCAGCCCATTCTGTTGTTGTTTCAAAGAATAAAGGCTGAGCTGTGAAGTGGATTTTTGATCCATCTATTGAGCTGTTATATTGCTCCATGTAACCAGGAGATGTTCCACGAATTTTATCGTCAAAATCACCTGAGGCCCAAACAGACTCTCTCACAGGGTTCACTTGGTTATGTTTAACACCACCAGCCATTGCGTTTTCTGGTCCATTACACCATTGCATCCAGTACCAAGCAGCATCCTTCTTTTTTGAGAAGTTGCTCATAGCTAGGGACCAGATCCAAACATTAGGTGTTGGAGCACTTGCACTTGGATTAGGTGTAAAACCATGGAAACCGAAGTTTCCAGCTTCTTTATTTTCTGGGTTTCCGTTGAAGAAGTAGCCTAAAATATCAGCATCGAAAATCATAGCTGAAGCTCCAGCTCCAATATCATTTCCTACTTCATACCATGTGTAACCAGACCAGTTTGCAGGTCCAGAAGATGATATCATCTTCACCCATTGTTTATGGAAGTCTTTAGACGCTTGAGAGTTCATAGCAGCTTTTAATTTTCCACCATTATTCTCAAAATCAACTAGTCCATAGTTAGCATATGCTGACATAAATCCTGGGTGGATTGTTGCCCAACTTCTACTTCCTCTGGTTCCGATACCATAAGACCATTCATTTGATCCAGCATTTTTTGTGAAATATTCTGCTTGATCTGTCATTTCAACAAGATCTCCTGGGGGCTTCATACCCGCCTTTTCAAAATATCTCATGTTATAGGTAACACTGTTTAACTCAAAACCCCAAGGCATACACCACTGTTTGGATCCTGCTGCACCTGGCACATCACCAGCCACACCACTCCAAGAGCAAGCATCTCTTAAATTACCTACTACATCATTCCAGTTGTAACTCGGATTTGTTTTATTTGAGTCCTGAATAAAGTCATTTAAATCTGCACACCATCCTGCTGGACCATAAGTCCAAGTCATGTAAGCACCTGTCATAAATGCATCGTACTCTGATGACTTTGATGATAAAGCAGCTGTTACTTTGTCAAAATAAACATCTTCTGCAAAAATGTCATATTCAACATTCATACCTGTTAGAGCTTTGAAGTTGTCAAGTTCTGCAATCATGGAATCCATGTATGGATGTTTATTCATTAAAAGTTTGATTGTAGTGCCACTGTGTTTCTTCCAATCAAAGTCTTGGGCAGCTAAGGCACTTGTTACTTGCATTCCCATTAACTTGGTTAATGCAGCAAATCCAATACCATATTTTCCAGCTTTGATTAGGAGATCACGTCTAGACATTTTTCCCTTAAGGAAAGTATCAATAGCACTCTTCATCTTCGAATGAGACATATTATATTCCTCCTATTATTTATAAGATTAGCATTAAACATATTAAAGACAACGTGATTTATGTTATTTTAATAGTGATTTTCAAAAAAAAGGTCATAATTTTCAGCGTAAATGAGTAAGTATTTGGGAGTTATCAACAATCTTCTTTCAGGAGATTATGTCAGTCCTTTTTCCAAAAAAAGTATATCTCTACCTATGGATGAGATAGTCATAGAGAGATCTATTGAAAATATAAAATTCAAATTTGCCAAAAACTTATTAAATAAAAAAAACTTAGTTATATCTGGAGAGAACTCGTTCAAAGCTTTTGGCGAGAAAGTGTTAAAATCACTAAGGAATAATAATTTAGATTTTGACCTTAATATATTAAAAAAATACGAGTCTAGCCAAACATTCGCTACTAATTTATCTTTATCATCAAAAGAATATGAAAATATTATTGTAATTGGATCTGGATCTTTAATTGATTTATGTAAATTTGTTTCTTTTAGAAATAACCAAAACTTAATAGTTTTTTGTAGCTCCCTTACAGCTGCAGCAACTACAAGTACTGTTTCTCTAACTAATAATGGTGTTAAAGAAACAATAAAATCTAAGATTGCTCAATCAATTATAATTGATTTAGACAATCTAAGAATGACGCCCTTCCGTTTGTTAAGAAGTGCATTGGGTGATGTTCTCTGCCGAAGCACTTGTCAAATTGATTGGCTTACTTCTCATTTATTTTTAAACACGGAGTATGACGAAACACCATTTGCTCTTCAATATGAAGATGAGAGGTTGCTTTTGAATAATTCATATAAAATTTTAGAAGGCGACTATGATACACTTGCAGCACTATCCAGAATGACTTTACTAAATGGCATTGCAGCAATCATAATTGGTTCAACTCATGCTGGAAGTATGGGAGAACATTTAATTAGTCATTATATTGATATGTTTATGGGTGAAAAACATCCTGGAACACTTCATGGAGAGCAAGTTGCTGTAACAACACTTTTATTATCAAAAATTCAAAATCAGATTATTAATTTTTCAGATACGCTGGTATTTAAAAAATTAAATATAACTGATAATAATTTCCGAGAATTGTTTGGAGATAAAATTTTTACTCAAATGTATGAGCAATTTAAAAAAAAATATTTTGATGGTGAGAGATTAGATAATCTAAATAATTTGCTAGAAAAAAAGTGGCCAGAACAAAAAGCAATTCTTAAAAAGCACCTTTTACCAACAGAAAGCATTGAAAAAGCTTTGAAAAATTGTGGTGCACCTACAAACAATGTTGAGTTAAGAATACCAAATAATTTTTACAATCTTGCAATAAAGAATTCTTTTCTTTTAAGAGATAGGTTTTCATATTTAGATGTTGCTCATTATACAATGACCTTAAGTGACTACTTTATGAAAGATTGAAATATTGATCGATTTGTCAATAAATTTTTCAACTATTTTGATTAAAATGANCAANAAAANATANAAAATTTTAAAANATTATTTTTTTTCCTTTAAGGTNAAGANGCTTTGCAAGATTTATTNATTATTGGTGGTGGGATTAATGGAGTAGGAATCGCAAGAGATGCGTCCGGAAGGGGTTTAAAAGTTACATTAATTGAAAAAGGAGATCTGGCTTCAAAAACTTCATCTTGGTCCACAAAATTAATACATGGTGGAATAAGATACTTAGAAAATTACGAATTTAGATTAGTACGAGAGTCTTTAAAAGAGCGTGAGGTGATTAGAAAAATAGCACCCCATATTACCAAACCGATAAGATTTGTTTTACCCCATGTGCCAAGTTTACGCCCTACATGGTTGATACGTTTAGGACTAATGNTATACGATTGGATGGGAGGTTTTATATCCTTTCCAAAATCAAAGGTGGTAAACTTAGNTACTGATTATAATGAAAACCCNATTAAATCTAATTTCATANCTGGCTATGAATACTCAGACTTATTTGTTGATGATGCTAGGTTGGTTCTCTTAAATGCTCAAGATGCCATAAGCAGAGGTGCTAAAATTTGCACTAATNCAAAAGTCCAAAAAGTTGTTAGAAAAAAAAATTATTGGGAAGTTTTTTTAAGTAATGGCGAGGTATTGCAATCAAAAGTTATTATAAATGCTTCAGGTCCCTATGTTTTAGATGTGCTAAAAAATATTATTGGAATTGAATCTAAAAAGAAAATACGCCATGTGCAAGGNAGTCATATTATAACAGAGAAACTATATGTTGGTGAACAGGCTTANATACTACAGTTAAGTGATAAACGAATAATATTTTTAATACCGTATTTGGATAAATTTACATTAATTGGAACAACAGATCATGAAGTTAAAACTTACGACAATCCTGAGATAACTGATATTGAAAAAAATTATCTTATTAAATCAGTTAATAAATTTATTAAAAAAGAAATTACTGAAGATGATATTATTTGGACTTATTCAGGTGTTAGGCCCTTGGTTGAAGACTTAAACGAAAATGCTTCGAAGATTACAAGAGACTATACATTTGAGATAGATGATAACGGCGCTCCGATACTTACAATTTTTGGTGGGAAACTTACTACTTACAGAAAATTATCAGAACATGCGTTAAAGAAAATCTCAAAATATATTAAGATTACTAATAAATCTTGGACTGGAAATGAGATATTACCNGGCGCAAAAGAGATTATAGATAAAAATTTTTTAATACCTGAAAAACTCTTAAAAAGATTGATNAAAACATATGGAGATAAAATAATTAATTTAAACCAATATTATCAGAGTTTTATGGATGGTGGAGAACATATTTTTGAGGATCTTTATGAGTTCGAAATTAAATATCTCGTTCAAGAGGAAATGGCTAAAACTCCAGAAGATATNCTCTTNAGGAGGACTAAATTAGGNATAAAATTTCCAAAGGAAAAATTGGCAATTTTAGAAAATATTTTAAAAAAATATATATAGTATCTTAATGTATAGTACTTCAATTAAATGAGTAAATACATTCTTTCAATTGATCAAGGGACTACCTCAACTAGGTCTATAGTTTTCAATAATAAATTTGAAATAGTTTCCTTTGATCAGATAGAGTTAAAACAATATTTTCCTAAAGATGGNTGCGTTGAACATGACCCTAAAGAGATTTTTGAAACNGTCCTAAAAACANCTNAAAATGCTATAAAAAAATCTAACATTAGACCAACAGATATATCTGCAATTGGTATAACAAATCAGAGAGAGACGACAGTGCTTTGGGACAAAGAGACAGGAGAGCCCGTTTATAAGGCAATAGTATGGCAAGATCGAAGAACAGTAAATTATTGTAAAGAATTACAAAAAAAAGGTTATACAAAAAAAATTCAAAAAATTACTGGATTNGTGATTGACTCATATTTTTCAGCAACCAAGATAAAATGGATTATCGACAATATAGAATCCACTAAAAAACTTTTAAAAGAAAATAGGCTTTTATTTGGGACAATTGATACTTGGATTCTTTGGAAGTTAACTGAGGGCAGGTCACACTATACTGAGGCTACTAATGCATCTAGAACAATGCTGTATGATATAAGTAAAAATTCATGGTCTAAAAGCCTATTAAAAATATTTAATATACCGGCATCGATTTTACCTGTGGTTAAAGATAGCGTAGATGAATTTGGCTACACTACGATTTTTGGCTCAAAAATTAAAATTGGGGGGATTGCTGGAGATCAACAAGCAGCAACTATAGGGCAAGCATGCTTTGAGCCAGGCTCTATAAAGTCAACATATGGTACTGGCTGTTTTATGATTATGAATATAGGAAAAAATATAAAGATATCTAAGAATAATTTGTTAACAACAATTGCCTACCGTATCGAAGGAAAAACTACATACGCTCTTGAGGGTTCAATTTTTATTGCGGGTGCAGCGATACAATGGCTTCGAGATTCATTAAAAGTGATTAGTAGTGCAGAAGAAACCGAGGATTTATATAAAAGTAATGACAAATCTCAACAAATCTACTTTGTGCCTGCATTTGTAGGTTTAGGTGCGCCTTATTGGGACGGTGAGGCTAGGGGAGCAATTTTTGGAATGACAAGAAATACTGGTGTTTCAGAACTTGTAAAATCAGCAATAGATAGTGTTGCCTATCAAACGAAAGACTTGATTATTTCTATGGAAAAAGACAGTGGAATAAAAATCAATAAAATTAAGGTTGATGGTGGCATGGTAAAAAATGAACAGTTTCTTCAATTTCTATCAAATATCTTATTATCAGAGTGTGATCGTCCTAAGATTACAGAAACCACTTCATTAGGAGCAGCGTATTTAGCTGGACTATCCAGTGGGATGCTTGGAAGCACGAAGGAAATTTCCAAAAAATGGCAAAGTCAAAAATTATTCAAACCAAAGTTACACAAAAAAGAAGTAAAATATCTTTACCAAGGTTGGTTAAAGGCAGTTAATAAAATAATTGTAAAAAAGAATAGAAAATAAAAAAAATTTTGATATTTATGTTGTATGCGCATAAATATTGAGATTGGTGATATAGAAGCATTTATAGAATTAACCGAAACTAATTCATTTGCCAAAGCTGCAAATAATTTGAATTTGTCTCAACCTGCTCTTTCAAGAAGAATTCAAAAATTAGAACATGAATTAGGCACTACTTTATTTGACAGAACTACAAGAAAAGTTCAATTGTCTTATTCTGGTAGAAACTTCTATGACCGTGCCAGAGGAATTATAGAAGCTGTAAAAACAGCAACAAAAACCCTTAACGAAAAATACAGTTTCCCCTCGATTATTAAAATTGGAGTAGTTCACTCAGCTCTAAGAAATATATTATTTTCGTCTTTAAAAAAATTNAAAGANATTGAACCAAGATGCAAGGTTCAAATTATTGAAAGGTCATCCAATAATGTTGTTGATAGTGTTTTAGGGGGAGAATGTGACTTTGGTATTAATTTTACTGGCAAACAAGAACCTGGAATAAATTTTGAAAATTTATTTGTGGAAGATTACGTAGTAGTCTTTCCTAAAGGGGATAAGTTAGAAAAAAAAAGAAAAATAAAAATATCTGAAATCAAAGGNAGGAACTTTATTTCAATTTGGAAAGGCTCTGGGAGTAGAATTTACATTGAAAATGCGCTTGCCCTGCAGGATGAAGATATAGATTGGGCCTACGAAGTGAGACATATACCAACAGCATTGAATATGGTTGAGCAAGGACTTGGCATAACTTTAGCCCCTAAGTTGGCTATTTCTAAAGATTATTCNTCTTTATCTTACAGACCTTTAATTGATCCGTCTGTAACAAGAACAATAGGTTTGATAAAAAGATCTGGAAGGGATCTTAGTTATGACTCGCAAAAGTTATATGATCTTTTAAAAGAGAGATTTAAAAGATAATTAATTAGCATAATGCATAAATAAATTTACTAATTAATGTTAATAATAAAACTATGTTGTCAGTAGATAGTTTTAATACTCTAGATCAATTTTCAAATAATGGAAAACAATACNATTTCTTTAATTTATCAAAATTAGAAGATAGTTTTCCCAAAATAAAAAATCTACCTAAATCCAAAAAAATACTTATTGAAAATTTGTTGAGATTAGAAGATGGAAAAGATGTTAATAAAGATCTAATTGAAAATGTATTAGAAAACCCTGAAAAAAAACACGAAATATTTTTTCTTCCATCAAGAGTATTAATGCAAGACTTCACTGGAGTTCCTGCAGTTGCAGATTTAGCAGCTATGCGTGATGCTGTTTCAAAAAATGGAGGAGATCCATCAAAAGTTAATCCTATGTCGCAAGTTGATTTAGTTATAGATCATTCTGTAATGGTTGATTATTTTGCAAGCCCAAATGCTTTCCAAAAAAATGTAGATATGGAATTTGGAAGAAATGCAGAGAGGTATGAATTTCTGAAATGGGGACAACAAGCTTTTAAAAATTTTAGAGTTATTCCTCCTGGCACGGGAATATGTCATCAAGTTAATTTAGAATATTTGGCACAAGTGGTGTGGAGCAGAGAAATTAATGAAAAAAATTTCTTATACCCTGACACTTTAGTTGGAACTGATAGCCATACAACAATGGTAAATGCTCTAGGAGTTCTAGGTTGGGGAGTAGGAGGGATTGAAGCTGAAGCTGCTATGCTTGGTCAATCTGTTTCTATGCTGCTTCCTGAGGTTATTGGTTTTGAAGTATCAGGAAAAATGAAAGAAGGTGTTACAGCAACAGATTTAGTTTTAACAATTGTTCAAATGCTACGAGAAAAAGGAGTTGTTGGAAAATTTGTAGAATTTTATGGCGATGGCTTAAAAAATTTATCACTCGCTGACAGAGCAACTATTGCCAATATGGCTCCAGAATATGGAGCAACTTGTGGTTTTTTTGCAGTTGATGAAGANACTATCAAGTACTTGAAGTTGACATCTAGAGACTCCGATCTGATAAATACTGTTGAAAAATATAACAGAATTCAAGGTTTGTGGGCCGATGACACATGTAATTATAATGATACCGTTCATTTACAACTAGAAAATGTTCAAGCATCATTAGCAGGGCCAAAAAGACCTCAAGATAGAATTAATTTAGAAAAAGTGAATTTAAACTTTAAAGAATTTTCAAAAAACAAACCCGTTGAAAAAGAAATTAAAAATCACAATTATAAAATGCAAGATGGTAACGTAGTAATAGCTGCTATTACTTCATGTACTAATACCTCTAATCCAGATGTTTTAGTTGCAGCAGGCTTAGTCGCAAAAAAGGCTTGTGAATTAGGTCTACAAGTAAAACCTTGGGTTAAGACTTCTTTAGCACCTGGTTCAAAAGTTGTTACTGATTATTTGGNTAAATCGGGTTTGAATAAATATTTAGACCAACTTGGTTTTCATCTAGTTGGTTATGGATGCACTACGTGTATAGGAAACTCAGGGCCACTTGATAAAGATATTGCTGAGTGTATCTCAAAAAATGATTTAACAGTTGCTTCAGTACTTTCAGGTAATAGAAATTTTGAAGGCAGAGTTAATCCACACGTTAAAGCTAATTATCTTGCCTCACCACCTTTAGTTGTAGCATATGCTTTAGCAGGGTCTGTACTTATTAATTTAACAAGTGATCCCATTGGTATTGACACAGATGGTAATGAAGTATTTTTAAAAGACATTTGGCCAAGCAATAGCGAAATCCGAAATGCTGTTGAAAAAAATGTATCGCCTGAAATGTTTAAAAAACAATACTCTAATGCTTTAGATGGGCCAAAAGAATGGCAAAAAATTAATACTTCTACGGGAGACCTGTATAATTGGAATTCTTCATCAACTTACGTACAGAAACCTCCGTTTTTTGATAATCAATCAAATGATGATAAAGAGATTAAGCCAATTGAGAATGCAAGACCTTTATTACTTCTAGGCAATAGTGTTACAACAGATCACATTTCACCTGCAGGGGCTATTAAAGTTGATAGTCCTGCTGGCAACTACTTCATGGAACGGCAAATACGTCAAAATGATTTTAATTCATATGGTGCTAGAAGGGGCAATCATGAAGTAATGGTAAGGGGTACTTTTGCCAATATAAGAATTAAAAACCAACTGCTATCAAACGTTGAGGGCGGATACTCAATTTTAGAACCTGATAAGAAAAAAATGAGTGTTTATGATGTTGCTATGGAGTATGCAAAAAGGTCTGAAAATGTTGTAGTTTTTGCAGGAGAAGAATACGGAACTGGATCATCGCGTGATTGGGCTGCAAAAGGTACGAAGTTATTAGGTATTAAGGCGGTTATTGCTGAAAGTTTTGAAAGAATACACCGATCAAATTTGGTTGGAATGGGAGTTCTGCCTATACAACTTAAAAGTCACACAATAAATGATTTAAATATTCAATCGTCTGATTTAATAAATATAAAACTTACTGAAGACCTGAAGCCTTTACAAGAATTAGAAGTCATTATTCAAAGCAATGTGAGAAATATAAAAATAGATTGTATTTTAAGAATTGATACTATCAATGAGCTACAATATTATAAAGCAGACGGCATATTAAATTTTGTTTTAAAAAATATTCTAAAAAATTAAATAATTTTTGGATTTTCTAACAGTTCTTTCAGTCTAACTAAAAAAGTTACTGCTTGCTTACCATCTATTAATCTGTGGTCATAACTTAATGCAATATACATCATTGGTTTTATAACAATCTTCTTTTTTACAGCGATAGGTCTATCAATTATTGAGTGCATACCTAATATAGCACTTTGAGGTGGGTTGATAATTGGGGTGCTCATCATAGAACCATATATTCCTCCATTTGTAATTGAGAATGTTCCTCCTGATAAATCACTCATGGAAAGTTTATTTGAATTTGCTTTCTCAGATAATTCAATAATATACTTTTCAATTTCTGCATTTGATAAATCTCCAGCATTTCTAATTATTGGAACAACAAGCCCCTTTTCAGATCCAATTGCAATACCTATATCAAAGTAGTTTTTATAAATTATTTTATCTTCGTGAATTTCTGAATTAATCTCTGGTATTTCTTTTAAAACTTCTGTGCAGGCTTTAACAAAAAAAGACATAATGCCAAGTTTCACACCATGTTTTTTTTGAAAACTTGTTTGTTCTTTTTTTCTAAGAGACATAATTGCTGACATATCGACTTCGTTAAATGTTGTGAGAATGGCAGCTGTATTTTGAGCTTCTTTTAACCTTCTGGCAATTGTTTGCCTTAATTTTGACATTGGGATAGTTTTTTCATCTAACGTAGAGTCATCTTTGTCGAAGTTTGGGAGATCAACTACCTTAGCTGGAGTTTTTGTTTGATTTTCGCTAACTTTAGAGACATTAGATGGGTCAATTGTTTGTTTTTCTTCATTTATTTCTTCGATTTGACTTGTTTCTAGTTTGGGTTTTTGTTCAGTAGTCGTATTTTCTGATATTTCAGCAATAGATTGACCAACATTCACAGTAGATCCCTCTGGGGTTATTATCTTTGTTAATTTTCCAGAGGTTTGAGCAGGAATTTCAATTGTGATTTTCTCTGTTTCAATTTCAGCTAAATTATCGCCAGACTCAAAGCTATCTCCCTCTTTGATCAACCAAGATGTAAGCGTGCCTTCAATGATCGACTCTCCAAGCTCAGGTACTGTTATGTTTTTCATTACTCTTTCGGTAAGTTTTTAAATTTCATAAAACTGACACCACTTCTTTCTTTTATAACACGTTTTAGTGATGATTTAAGAGCTAATTCTTTTATTAGTTGCTGATTAGTACTATGTCTTTTTGATATGCCTGTAGCAGGAGCTGCTGCAGGGCGCCTTCCAACATAATGAACTTTTTTGGTTAAATTATTTTTTACTAAAACATGTCTAATACGACTTTTAACAAAACTCCATGCTCCCATATTTTTTGGCTCCTCTTGAACCCATAAAATCTCACTTTCTTTATGTTTTAATATAACATCTCCTATGGCATCAAATGGAAATGGATAAATTTGCTCAATACGAACTATTTTTACATCTTTAATATTATTCTTTGTTCTAAAATCATCTAATTCATAAAATATTTTTCCAGAGCAGAAAATTATCCTTTTTGGGTTTTTGATTTCATCTTCAATAAGGCGATGAAAAGATGAGCGTCCAGTAAATTCACTAATAGAGGATACATTATTTGGGTGGCGCAGTGTGGATTTAGGGGTAAATACTATTAGTGGTTTTCTAAAATTTCTATGTATTTGCCTTCTCAAAGCATGAAAGTAGCTCGCAGGAGTGGTGCAGTTTACAATCTGAACGTTATCTTCTGCTGCCATTTGAAGAAATCTTTCTATTCTTGCACTGGAGTGTTCAGGACCCATACCCTCATGACCATGAGGTAATAACATGACTAATCCACTCATTTGCATCCATTTTCTCTCACTTGAAGCAATAAACTGGTCAATAATAATTTGGGCACCGTTGGCAAAATCTCCAAATTGGGCCTCCCATAAAACCAAAGTATTTGGGTCTGCTAATGAGTACCCATATTCAAAACCTAGGACACCTAATTCAGAGAGAAAACTATCAATTACTTCAAACTGTTTTTGATTTTTAGCAATGTGATTGAGTGGAATATATCTCTCTTCTGATTTTTGATCATAAAAAACTGAGTGTCTCTGACTGAAAGTTCCCCTTCCAGAATCTTGACCTGCAAGTCTCACTCTATATCCTTCCTTTAACAATGCTCCAAATGCTAAAGCCTCAGCAAAAGACCAGTCAATATTCTTTCCTGATTTTATTGAAGTTAATCGAGATTTATTAAACTTTTCTAATTTCGGATGAAGATTAAATCCTTTAGGTATTTGTGAAATTTTTGTGCCAATTTCCTTTAAGGATTTTTCTGACTCAGCTGTTCTACCTCTTCTAAGTGGATCTTTTGGTGCAAGACTTAATCCACTCCATTGTCCACCCATCCAAGATTTTGTTTTTAATTTATAGTTTTTTGCTTTTTCAAATTTCTTCTCGAGATCAGACCATATTCTGTCTTTGATGAAGTCTACCTGTTTTGTATTTACTACTTCTTGGCTTATAAGTTTATCTGCATAAATACTAGCAACTGTTTTTTTCTTTTTTATAGTTTGATACATCAATGGTTGAGTGAAAGAGGGCTCATCACCCTCGTTATGTCCATGTTTTCTGTAACAAAACATATCGACAAGTGTATCTTTTTTGAATGTGTTTCTAAATTCTGTTGCGGCTCTTGAGGCTAAAACAACAGCCTCTGGGTCATCTCCATTTACATGAAATATTGGGGATTGAACAATTTTTCCTATCTCTGAAGAGTAAGGCGCAGATCGGCTATATTGAGGACTAGTTGTAAATCCAATTTGATTATTAATAATAAAGTGAATTAATCCACCAATTCTGTAGCCATTTAATTGTGACATAGTAAAGGTTTCAGCAACAATACCTTGTCCAGCAATTGCTGCGTCTCCATGAATTAGTAGNCCTGAAACTTTCGTATTATTTTTGTCTTGAATGATTGTTTGTTTAGCTCTTATTTTGCCGGCTACAACTGGATTTACCGCTTCTAAGTGAGAGGGATTAGCTGCCATACTCACATGAATAATCTTACCTCCAAAACTTCTATCAGAGCTTGCACCTAAATGATATTTAACATCACCAGAGCCCTGATCACTGAGGGCATTCTCGCCTCCATGGATAAATTCTCCAAAAATTTGAACATGAGGTTTTTTTACTATGTTAGCTAATATATTTAGTCTTCCTCTGTGGGCGCATGCAAAGGAAAAATCTTCTACACCATATTCTGAGGATCTTTTTAAAATCTGTTCAAGCGCTGGTATTGTAGACTCAGCTCCTTCAAGTCCAAATCTTTTGGTACCTCTGTACTTTGTATCTAGAAACTTTTCAAAATATTCTGCTGTAATTAATCTCTCCAAGATTGTNCTTTTACCCTTAGGGGTTAATTGCATNTCTTTTTTTTCTTCTATTCTATCCTTCAGCCATTTGTANTCTTCGGCGGACTGAATATGTTTGTATTCAATTGCCAAGGTGCCAGAATAGATGCTTTGAAGTTTTTCAAAAACTTCACGTACAGTAGCTTTCTGAAATCCTAAATATCCAAATAGAAAAATTTTTCGATCATAATCTTTTTTTTGAAAACCGTAATACTCGGGATCTAAACCTGATGGATTGTTCTTTGCCATTAAACCTAAAGGGTCAAGATCAGCTATAAGGTGCCCTATCTCTCTGTAAGCTCTTATCATCATTACAAGTCGAAGAGAGTCAGTAATTGCCTGATCAAGAGAAATCTGATTAAAATCAATGTCTCTTGAGGTCTGTGACCAATTTATTTTTTGATAGTCAGCTAGAATAGAGATTTCCTCAGGAGCGAGAGCTTTAAAGAATTCATGCCAGCTCTTATCAACAAGACTTGGGTCTTTTATATAATCTCTATATATCGCTATTACTTGAGAGGCATTATTAGTTGTGAGAAATGAATTATAAGATCTCATTAATAGGTTTATGTATACGCCTATCTAATAAAGATGTCATTTGATTTTTGATCATAAAAGCTTATCAACAGCTGATACTAAACCCTGCACAGATTTGACAGATTTTTTTAACATTAATTTCTCTTTGGCTGTAAGTTTTACCTCAATAATTTTTTCAATTCCTTTATTTCCAATAATTGTAGGTACTCCCATATACATATTTTTAAGGCCATATTGGCCATTGATATAAGCAGCACAAGGTAAAAGTTTTTTTTGATTTAATAAAAAAGCCTCTGCCATCTGAATTGCTGAACTTGCAGGTGCGTAGAAAGCTGATCCATTTTTTAATAACTTCACGATTTCACCACCGCCCATTCTTGTTCGATCGACTATTTTTTCAATTTTTGAATAAGGGAATTTTTTAAGCTTTATAAAATCGATTAAAGGGACACCTCCTATTGTTGTGTAATTAATTAGAGGGACCATGTCATCTCCATGGCCTCCTAATACAAATGTTTCAACATCATTCACGGATACCTTCAAAGCATCTGATAANAAGTATTTCATTCGGGAGGAGTCCAATACTCCCGCCATGCCCACACACATATTTTTGGGTAGTTTGGAATATTTCTGGAGAACGTATACCATCGCATCTAGTGGGTTTGTAATACAAATAACAAATGCTTTAGGAGCATATTTTTTTATATCTAGTGCAATTTTTTTTATTATTTTTCCATTGATCTCAAGTAAATCATCTCTACTCATTCCAGGTTTACGGGGTAAGCCAGCAGTTATGATGATAACGTCAGATCCCTTCATTTTTGAAAAATCATTGGTACCTTCTATTGACCCTGTAAAACCTTCGACTGCTGATGATTGACTAAGGTCTAAAGCTTTTCCTTGAGGCATCCCGGTAACAACATCAATAAGTGTTATATTACCGAGTTTTTTTAAAGCTAATAAATGTGCGAGTGTGCCTCCAATATTTCCAGCACCAATTAATGATATTTTATTCACTTATTATCCATTTTGGATATTTCATGTTTTATTTCAGCTATCGCTTTAGCTGGATTTAATCCTTTCGGACAAGAGTTCGTGCAATTCATAATCGAATGACATCTATATAGTTTAAAACTATCATCTAATTCATTCAACCTTTCTTTTTTTTCTTCATCTCTACTATCTTGTATCCAGCGATTTGCTTGAAGCAATACAGCTGGTCCTAAATATTTATCCTCGTTCCACCAATAACTAGGACAAGAAGTGCTACATGAGAAACACATAACACATTCCCATTTACCATCTAATTTATCTCTGTCTTCGACTGACTGTAAGTTTTCACGTTTATTATTTGGGGACTTTTTATTTAACCATGGTTTTATAGATTTAAATTGTTCAAATGCTTTTTTTAAATCAACCACTAAATCTTTTAAAACCTTCATATGAGGAAGAGGATAAATATTTATTTCATCCGAACACTCTTCTATATGTTTTTGACATGCAAGTGTATTTACTCCATCTATGTTCATTGCACATGATCCACAAACACCCTCTCTACAAGATTTTCTAAAAGTTAAACTTGGATCAACTTCAGCTTTAATTTTATTTAATATATCTAGAACCATTGTTCCTGCTTTAGCTACATCAATTTCAAATCGATCGATTTGAGGAGGGGTATTTTCATCACCAGACCACCTATAAACATTTATAATTCGGATATCATGATTTTGTTGAGATTGCTCGTCAATGAGATCGACATTGGAATAAGATTTTCCTTTAACTGGAACTGAGTTTTTTGGAAGAGTAAGTTGTACCATTTAATAAACCCTTACTTGTGGTTGGATGACAGAGATTTGATTACTCAGTGTAGTCATTCTCACTGGTCTATGGGTGACTTTATAATCAGTGACATCACCCCAAAAAAGAGTGTGTTTTAACCAATTTTCATCATCTCTGTCTGGAAAGTCCTCTCTAGCGTGAGCACCTCTACTTTCAGTTCTTTGCTCAGCAGAAACACCAACACTTCCAGCAACTTGCATTAAATTATGTAGTTCTAAAGCTTCAACTAAATCTGTATTAAAAACATCAGACTGATCTTTAACTTTAATATGTTTTAAATCTTGTGACATCGAGGCTAATTCATCATTGCCTAATTTCAAAGTTTCACTTTCTCTGTAAACACCAAATCTTTTTTGAACAGTCTTTTGCATCCTCTCTCTTAGCTCACCGACTGAAACATCTCCTTTGTTACTTTTAATGGACTCTAATCTCTCTATGATAGAATTTGTTTGCGACACAGATGGGGTTCTCAATGACTCTTTGGTATCAATAACTTGGCCAGCCTGAATTGCTGCGCCCCTTCCAAAAACTACGAGCTCAGCTAAAGCATTTGTTCCAAGTCGATTAGCTCCATGAACTGAAGCGCATGCAGCTTCTCCGATAGCCATTAGTCCCTCACAGACTTCTTCTGTATTAGAGTCATTTGGTTTTAAAACCTCTGCTTTAAAGTTTGTAGGAATTCCACCCATACAATAATGAACAGTTGGAATTACTGGGATTGGCTCTTTTGAAATATCTCTTCCACAAAAGGCTTTAACTGACTCAGAAATACCAGGTAATCTTTTTGCAAGCATATCAGCATCAAGATGTTCCAAATGNAGATTTATATAATCTTTGTTAGGTCCGCATCCTCTACCTGCGCTAATCTCTTTGCTTATGAATCTTGATATGACATCTCTAGCAGCAAGATCTTTTGCGTTCGGGGCATATTCTAACATAAACCTTGTGCCTTCGTTGTTCTTAAGAATACCTCCTTCACCTCTAGCTGCTTCTGAAATTAAAACACCCACACCATATATTCCTGTTGGATGAAATTGAATAAACTCCATATCAGATAGAGGAAGACCGGCTCTCAGCGCTATGCCTGCTCCATCACCAGTGCAAATATGGGCACTTGTTGAGGATTGAAAAATTCTTCCATAACCCCCAGTTGCGAGAATTGTCATTTTTGCAATAAAACGATGCAATGATCCGTCCTCTATACTAATTGCTAAAAGACCACAAATTGTATCATTGTCATCTTTTAGTAAGTCTATAGCGAAATATTCGTTATAAAAATCAACGTCATTTTTGAGGCTTTGTTGATACAGAGTATGGAGTAATGCNTGGCCGGTCCTGTCAGCTGCAGCGCAAGCTCGGCTTGCTGGCTCGCCTTTACCATTTTTTGTCATATGGCCACCAAAAGGTCTTTGATAAATCTTACCATCATCTGTTCTTGAAAATGGCATACCATAATGTTCAAGCTCAACAATTGAGTCGACTGCATTTGAGCATAAATATTCAATACTGTCTTGATCACCCAGCCAGTCTGAGCCTTTTACAGTGTCAAACATATGCCACTGCCAGCTGTCCTCGCCCATATTAGCTAAGGCAGCTCCAATTCCACCTTGGGCCGCAACAGTATGACTTCTTGTAGGGTAAACTTTTGAGACACATGCAGTTTTAAGGCCTTGTTCAGAGCACCCTAAAGCTGCTCTCAAGCCCGCTCCACCAGCACCTAATACAACTACATCTAATTTATGATCTGTATAATTCATATTAAAAAAATAACACCGGTAAAAAGAGGAGAAAGGAAATACCAATAATTCCGTCTGTTATTAAAGAATAAAGTTTCATTTTATTTAATTGAAAATAATCCTCATAAACTTTGCCCAGTTGAATTCTAATATGAAGCATTGATATGATAAAAAAAATTAATAATAAAATNTTATTAGTGNAAGTAGATAATGAGATANNGAGAGAATTTNCATCNGAGTAAGAACTTAAAAAAAATAAAATAAACCAATANCTAATAGGAATTAACGCTAGATATAAAATTCTTTCTATTTTCCANTTTTGAGAAGCTTTCATTAAAATATCATCCAAGTAAAAATCAAAGTCATTATAATATTCGCTACTAGAATAAGATATGTCACTAAGTAGACATTTTTAAGATCCATTCCAATTGAAAATGACCATAAGAAATATTTAAAACCGTTTAACAAATGATGATTAAAGATAAAAAACCAAAAGACAAATATTAGCTTTATAGGTAGCAAGTTTATCAACAATGTTAATACTTGATTAAGTTGAGGGAGAAAATTTAAGCTTCCTAACCAAATTGCAAAAAAAGGTAAAGAAAATGCAAATGCAATTACTCCTATCCTGCTGGAGATAGAAAATACCATTGTCAAAAAAGGCCTATATATTTGCAAATGGGGTGATATCGGAGCCATAGAAAGGCAATATATTTAAAAATGTCTTATAGTAAAAAACTATTATTTTATTAATTCATGCGTTACATGAATAAATTAAGGCTGTGGAAAAAATGTTAATCAAATTACCCATTCATTGAAATTAAGGTTCTGAAAATGCCCTATATTCAATTAAAATCCAATCAGGTCGTGAACATTTTTGTTTAAATGTGCCGAATCTCACCCCGCATGAGAAAGCTTTATTCATATAAAGTTGGCACCACGACCTATCAATATACTCTCTTTAATATGTTTATTGTCTATATATAATCTGCTGCTATGTCTGCTTTGGCACAATTATCCAAATTTATTGATCGATTTAATACAATCATAGGATATCTATGTGCTTTTTTTGTTTTCTCTATGGTCATAGTTGTATTCACTGTTGTCGTCTTAAGATATGGGTTCAATATTGGATTTATATGGATGCAAGAAGTTTATGTTTGGCTTCATAGTTTTGTTTTTATGTTGGGTGCTGGTTTTACTTATTTAGCTAATGAACATGTCAGAATAGATGTCTTTTACCGAGAGGCATCAAAAAAATATAAAGCTACTGTAGATCTATTTGGAAATATTTTTTTACTTCTACCTTTTTTATATATTATTTGGAATTACAGCTATCCCTTTGTATATAGATCTTTTTTAATGGGAGAGGTTTCCAGAGAAGCGGGCGGTATGCCTGCTTTATATATTTTAAAAAGTGCAATTCTATGGTTTTGTTTAGTTTTATTTCTTCAATTAGTCTCTAATGTAATTAAATCAATACTAACACTTTCAAACTATCATTTGTCTGATAATAAATCATGATTAGTCCTGAAATTTTAGCAATTGTAATGTTTGTAACAACATTGGGGTTATTACTTTTCGGTTTTCCCGTTGCTTTTACACTCGCTGGAACAGCTCTTCTGTTTGGATTTTTAGGAGATGCTCTGGAAATATTTAATTTCAGAATGCTAGGATTTTTTCCTCAACGCATTTTTGGAACAATGATTAATGAGCCCCTTGTGGCTGTGCCCCTATTCATTTTTATGGGAATAATGTTAGAAAAAACAAAAATTGCAGCCGGACTATTACATTCAATTGGTGAACTTTTTGGGACTACNAAAGGAGGTCTTGGAATAGGNGTTGTAATAGTGGGTATGTTGTTAGCTGCATCAACAGGCATTGTTGGTGCAACAGTTGTTACAATGGGAATGTTATCTTTACCCTCAATGATGAAAGCTGGCTATGATCAAAAAATAGCCACAGGCACAATTTGTGCCGCTGGCACATTAGGACAAATAATACCTCCCTCAATTGTTTTAGTTTTACTTGCAACAATTTTACAAGGCGCAAATGAAGAAGCAGCGATGTTAGTTGGTAATTTAGCTCCAGATCCGGTTACAGCAATTGATTTATTTGCTGGTGCTATTCTACCTGGATTGATGTTAGTAGTCTTATTTATAATTTTTATTTTCATATACGCTAGAATAAACCCATTAAGTTGTCCACCTGTTGAAACTACCAAGTCAAGAACTGAGATATACATTGAAGCTGCTAAATCAGTTGTGCCTCCCATAACTCTTATTGTGCTAGTTTTAGGCTCAATTTTATTTGGAATAGCTACCCCCACAGAGTCTGCATCAGTTGGAGCTGTTGGAGCTGCGATAATTGCACTGTTAAAGGGTGAATTAAATTTCAAGAANATTAAAGAGACAGCTTTAGGAACTGTAAAACTTAGTTCATTTGTATTTGTAATTTTAATTGGTGCCTCAATGTTTTCTCTTGTGTTTCGTGGTTTTGGTGGTGATGAAATGATAGAGCATTTTCTTGGAACTCTACCTGGTGGGCTTTACGCAGCACTNATTTTAGTAATGATAGTAATTTTTCTATTAGGTTTTTTCCTAGACTATATCGAAATAATTTTTGTCATCGTTCCATTAGTTGGTCCAATATTAATTGCAAACGGGGCAGACCCATTATGGTTAGGTATTCTTATTTCACTGAATTTACAAACTAGTTTTTTAACACCTCCTTTTGGATTTTCTTTATTTTTTTTAAGAGGAGTGGCCCCAAGTAGTATTAAAACTAGAAACATGTACAGAGGCGTAATTCCCTTCATAGGAATTCAGGTATTAGCTATATTAATTGTTGGTTTTTATCCTGAAATAGCAACCTGGTTGCCAAATAAAATGTTCTGATAGATAGATCATCCCCGAATAGGTATCGGGGATGATTTTAATTTTATATTTATGCTGATGGATAAGTAAATGGGAGACTTCTTACTCTCATGTACTCTTTTTCAGATGTATTTGTCCATCTCAGAATTGATGATCTAAATTCAACAATATGTGAGAAAAGAGCCTGAGAAACAGGGTCTTCCGCTGCTATTGAGCTACAAACCTCTCCTGCTCTTTGACCCAATGCATTCATAACTGGATCTGGTAATTGTCTCATTTGAACACCATGCTCATTAATAAGTTTTTGATACGAACTATCGTTTGCAGCTTGGAACATAGATAAAACTTCCATGTTAACTGCCTTAGATGCAATTGTGACTAGCTCTTTAGTTGCNTCATCAAGTTTTTCCCACTCAAACATATCTATTGAACAATCTAAGATAGTTGCTGGCTCATGCCATCCTGGGTTATAGTAATACTTAGCTGCTTGGTGTAATCCTTTACCTAAGTCAGCTGCAGGACCAATCCATTCTGTTGCATCAATCGCACCTGAGGCAAGTGATGGAAGCACATCCGCTCCAGCCAAAAGAACTGTATTAGCGCCAAAAGATTTTAATACCTCTCCACCAAGACCAGGCATTCTGATTTTTAGACCTTCAAAGTCTGCAAGAGAATTAATTTCTTTATTAAACCAACCACCCATCTGGTTACCAGTATTACCCATTGGAAGAAATTTTACACCGATAGCATTATAAGCTTTGTCTGCTGCTTCAATTCCTCCACCATAGTAACACCATGCATTTTGTTCTTGAGCCGTTAAACCAAAAGGTAAAGCTGCAGAAAAAGATGGAGCCATACTAATGTTTGTCCAATAATAACCTGCACCATAAGCCATTTGAGCGGCTCCAGATCTTACTGCGTCCAATGACTCAAGTGGTGGTACTAATTCGCCACCATGATAAACAGTAATTTTTAGTTTATCAGAAGCATTGTTAACGTAACTTGCAAATCTATCTATTGCTTTACCAAGACCTCCTGCTTTACCAAAAGCAGAACATGCAATCCATTCCATGTGTCCACCTGATATTGCTGGTGCTGGAAATGAAGAAACTGCTGCGGCGCCCAGTGCTGCAGCACCTGCACCTTTAAGGAAATTTCTTCTTTTCATGGTCTTATTATTCGTCTTCTTTTTTGCCATAAATATTCCCCTCCTATATTAGAAATAATTAATTATTTTTTATTAGCTATCATTATACCAACAATCACAGATAAAATTCCAGCGTAATGATAACTCTGTAATGTTTCTTGGAAGACTAAATATGCAAGAATTCCACCAAAAATAGGCATTAAGTGGAGAAAAGGGCCTGATTTATTTGGGCCAATCAAAGCCACCCCGGTATTCCAACAAATATATGACAAGATGCTAGGAAAAGTTCCGGTATAGCCAATTACTAATAAGGTCTTGTAGTCAAATGTTATGAAATTATTTTGAATAATAATATCATACAAATAAATAGGTAAGAGTAAGATTACTGTAAATACGAATGATAAATATAAAAAACTAAATCCTGAAACACCTGTTTCATTTTTTTTTAGAAATATTGAATACAATGCCCAAGATATAACAGCTAGTA